>Ga0065711_1001829_pt1 | contig 48630 bp, 56 predicted proteins | sample Hoacrofraction12_FD_59098 | JGI IMG/M metagenome (GOLD analysis project Ga0065711, IMG submission 59098) | Hoatzin crop microbial communities from Cojedes, Venezuela - Epithelial fraction 12 v2 (version 2) | ecosystem: Host-associated > Birds > Digestive system > Esophagus > Crop | place... | reverse complement strand
CTTCCCCAGGAGGATATCATGGGAGACTGTGTCGAAAGCCTTGCTGAAGTCAAGGTAGATAACATCCACAGCTCTCCCTTCGTCTACCCAGCCAGTCATGTCATCGTAGATATAGGACTGAAAAACACATCAAAATCTCTCATCAAAAGTTAGCCAAAATGCATGGTTTTCTAGAGCTTTTGAAAGGTTTTGGGTTGTTTTTTTTTAACTCTGGGAACTGAAATTATGTATTGCCAACAAAAAGAGGAGTGCATAGGCAACATGATGTTAGGGGCAAGCAGGTGCTGAAGGGCACGTGCATGTCCTGCTCCTCCAGCCGGGCAGGTCACAGCCCTGGGCAGTCCCCTGGGACAGGATCTGCATCTGCGGTGTTGAAACTGATGTTCCTCACCAAGCTCCCAGCCCTGACCCATCCATTATGCTGGTCCCCAGTCTCGAGCCAGGACTGGGAACCCCAGGAAGTGAAACCCCAAAGGCAAGCTTTCTTTCAGCAGCACCTGTTCATGAAAAATTAGCAGTCTGTGCAGGGAAAAAACCTGCACAAGCTATCAGTCTGGGGTATTTCTGTTTCTTTTAATGCATCTTAAAGTTTCCACGTCTTCAGGCCATGCTAGTATCACATTTTCAGGTGTTCTCCATGATGGTGGCAGTTCAAGCCTTCCTTTTCCTTGCAAATTCTCCCCAGCCAAGCAAAATGGGAGCCCCCAGAGCACTGCGACTCCAAGAACTTGGCCCTCAGGAGGAACACCCAGGACTTGGGGAGGACAATTTGGCAGAGTTGCAGTGCAAAGTCCAGCTCTCTGATGGATCAATTGGAGGCGACGCAGGATGCACCAAGGGCTAAGTCACATCACTGTGCTTTAAATCACTCCCTCTCCCACTATCCCCAGTATCACTGATAAATGCAGGAGATGCTCTGTTGATGGGTATATTGTCTGGGAGCAGCCCTGAACAGCTGCTTGGGGACGGCTCAATGCCACAGGCTGGTGAAGCTTTATAGTTGCAGTTTCTCCATCCAGATTGCCCTGGTTTTGATTTGCTGCTGACCCTTTCACCACAGCTATCTCCTCCCAGTCCCCACAGGCAGCAGGGGGGTGACTATGTCCATTTTACAGGACTGAAGGCACCAGCAGGTCCTGAGGCCAGCAGGGACCTTAGCCTGCTTGAGGGCAGGATGTGGTGGGACAGTGGGGTGCCTCAGCAGAGCAGGGTCTGTCTGGGGACCAAACGCACGAGCAGCTTCTTCCCCAGAGGGCTCCGAGATGGGGGTAGAGGGGATCTGAAGCAGAGGGCGATGGGATGGGGGGCTGTTCATGCACCAATCTGCCAACAAGCTGCCTCGCCGGAGCTCAACACCCCTCCAGCGACTCTTCCTGCAGGGAGCAGCGCAGCCTCTCCCACTTGCTCCACGGACAGCTGGCGTGGGGTGTGTGGTGTCCCTGTTCCCCCATCGCCAAACTAGCGGAGGGCCCTCCCGGTGCAGCCCTTGGGGAGCCCCCCCAGCCAGCACAAGCCTGTTCCCCCTCAAAAGCATCGCAGAGCCAAGGCTGCCAACCGCACAGCATCTGAGGGGTTAAGAAAACTGAACCTGCCACAAGAGATTTGAGCAGAAACTCCACTAGAGACCTTGAAATCGTGTTAATTGATGCCACACATGTGCTGCATTTAACCTCTGCCCTTTGCTGTAATAGTTTACACAAGTGGCACGAAGGCCGATGTCTCCTGATGCGCAGGGGCGGTCTGCGCAAGCCCGAACTCACTGCGATCGCAGTGGACATCCTCGGAGCGAGAGTCACCTCCTCAGCACAGCACTGAGCTCCTCCGTCCCAAAGGCATTCACGAGTTCTCCACCATGCTCTCGGCTCACAAGCCCTTGCGCAGGAATCAGCTGGTGTTTGCGGGCAAGTCCCAGGCAAAGGAAGAGTTCATGTGTAATTATTTAGTTCTTTGCAACAAAACCCTTGCCACAGTCTCTGGGGTGAGTGCAGTCCTTCCAGCTGGTGCCTGGGCAGGCAGCAGCCCTGTCCTGCTGTGTCTCACCCAGGGGTGGAGAGAGGAGCTACTGTTGCTTGTGGTTAACACCAAGGGTGTGGGACCAGCATCTTCCCAGCCCTGCTGATGTGAGGTTTGTTCTTTTATGCTCAGGAAATAAACTGTGGAGTCAAGGTGGAAAGAAAAGAAAATATCAGAAGAGTTATGGTCATTGTTAACCCCTATCATAGCCAGGCAAAGGACAGAGTAAACAAGTCCTCCCAGATTTATCCATCTCAAAAACACACGAGTAGGCAAAAAATTAAAAAAGAAGAACCTTGTAACTCCTAGCTGATACAGGTCATGCTTCAAATCAGCTTCTCTCCTCAGGTGCCCAGACTTTGGGGTTGGACAGAAGAGAGGTTTGCTCTGGCAGCAGGGCACTAGGAGGAACGAAGGGAAGGTCTCCGGGATAAGGCAGGAGACACTAGGACTTGTTGCTGCTGGAGAAGGTCCCGGGGCCACGGGGACTTGCAGAGTTGCCAGTGATGATGCTCTGCATGCTTACTCTTCAGCCTCAGGAGCTGATACCTCACACAGGACGACAGTGCCCAAGCAACACATGAGCCATTGCAGTGGGAGCCAATTCCTAGCTGACACATTGGCAGGTACGTGGTGAATGCACCAGACTCCGCAGGCTGGGTCAGTCAAGATGCAGCACTCTTGGGTCACCAGGTCCATGCCAGCACCAAGAGCTGCCCATCAGCCTTCCAGCTATGAAGTATACTTACCATATTATTACTGCATATAGTTATGAAATAGGTGATCTGCTCTTGGACAACCCAGAGGTGGATTTATACCATGTCTTTTTTCACTGTCACTGTCATTACCATCCTACCTTCACCAATCAAGTGATTCAGGGCCATGACCAAGGTCTTAGATGAAGAAGCACCTGACACTGCTCCATACATTCAAGTGCAATAGCAGTCCTTAACACTGGGTGCTGTAGGGGTAAGAGCTTCTGGGTGCAGGAGAGCGAGTATTATTGTCTGCTCCCATTCATACTTGTCCAACAGCTCCCAGGAAAATCCCATCTGCTAGAGCCATAGGGCAGGGAGAAGCTGCACCCTACGATGAGCATCTGGCTGCCAGGGCTGAGATTCACTCCAACCCATAACTGCTTCTCACTCACAAATGGCTCCATCAAAGACAGCTCCTAAAGGTTCCCCTTCAAATTCGTACCAAAAGCTGCAAATGAATATGTCAGTTCAAAAGCGTTGATTTTATTTCCTCTTGGAGAGATTAAAAAGAGATGTCAGATCTCCTTTCACTGTTTCTGCCTTCCCTCTACAGACCGTGGGGGACTGACACGGAAAACCCAGTGGAGAGATGTTCTCTGCAACACAACCACCCCCTTGACGTTCTTCCAACCAGCTGTAATTTTAAAACCAGTAACGCTGAAAGTCCTATTATATTTCAGGCTATTTGTGATCAGTCAAGCACCTATCAATCAAAACATTTGTGGGGACAGGGAGGAGTGTCCTGGGTGAAGCAGTGGATGTGAGGCAAGGTGTGATAGCACAAGGGGTTTCTCAGAGACGCTTTGGCCAGGCTCTCACCAGCCCATCGCCTCTGACAAAGCCAGATCTCCCAAGGGACCAGCGCCCATCAAATTAAAGGCTGGATCTTCAGCAGCTCCTGCTTGCAAGTGTGTGACCAAAGTTGAGAGCAGCAGAGGTGCCGGGGGCTGCCAGGGTCCTGCGGGCATGGGACCTCTCACTGGTGCCACCTCCGGGTGGGAAACCGTTTGAAGGCAGCTGCCAGCGCTGCTTGCCTTTGACATCACAAGAGGGAAACAAAGCAGAGAACCTCACCCCGCACTCATCAGCCAGGTCCTCGTTTTGTCTTCAAATGTTCCTGCACGCAGCCATTAAAACTGCCCAGCCAACATCCCAGAGAAGATTCTCTTTGAACGGCCGCTTTGTCTGGTAACTTTATTTACACTTTTGATGCCAATGTTTATCCACTCTTTAAAAAGCTATTCAGAGTGTCTCCCAAATTAACTTCAGATGTGAGAGCAATGCGAACATTCCCTACATCATATTTCATATACTTTCGTGTTATTTAATTCTTGGAAACTCTTTTTTTTAAATATAAAAATATTTTTTAAAAAATCTCCAAGGTTTTGGAGAGTATAACCTCTCCTTGTGTGGTCTGCAAAATCTGGCTGTAAAGCTCTTTCCTAAAGTTCACAAACTCCATTATAAATCGTCTCCTTATCTTGCTTATTGGGTTTCTGTTTTCACTGACATACATCCTGGATAAGAAAATGCTCCAAGTGGCCTCCACCACCAACCAGCCTGCTTCACTGGCAAGAGGAGCTCTGTCTGCACATGGCTAGCACAGATGCCCAGAGGCGATGGGGATGAGCTGGGGTGGCATGGGGTGGGGTGGGATGGGATAAAATTATCAGATGAGATGAGACCAGACCAGATCAGACGAGAGCACTTGCTTTTCCCCATTTCACCACAAACCTTCCTTCAGATTTCAGTCTTTTTCCTCAAGGTGCCTTAGAAAAAGGAATACTGACTTACTGCACAGGATAAAGAAGCCCAGAGCAGCCTGGTTCTCGCAGAACTCACTGGAGACCCATGGCCAAGTCCCTGGAGGGCTGGGGCAGGCCACAGGGTCTGCTCCACACAGAAGCAGCTGCAGTGGCCCAGCAGATTTGAGCCCCATCCTCCAGATGCCCAGGAGGTGGCTGCACCATCAGTGCCTGGAGCCAACCCCGGTGCCCATGAAGGTTTATGCATTGGCTTTTCACCATTGGAAGCTGGAGCTGAAAGAAGGGATCACCTACAGTCGGTATTAGTCTTTCCTTTTCCCATCCCCACCCTGCTGGTCTGGTACAGATCAGGCCATAGGCAAGCAGGTTCTTGCCCTTGCCAGTGAAGACCCTTCACGGCCATCATTGTATAGACTGCGAGGGTTGCCCAGGAGGCTGCAGCAGAGCTGGCAACACCGCCAGCTCCCAGACAGAAGGCGTCACTGCCTCCGGTCAGGTCGAGCTGTGGCTTTCCAGCTGTGAAAGAAGTTAAAAGGCCTCTTCCCAGGGGGGCAATTTTCAGAAAAATCCAGTAGGCAGCTGGGGATGGCCTCCAAAACCAGCCGGCAGAGCCAGAAATCCTGCCTGAATGAAGGTATTTCAGCAGCAGCCGGCTGACTGTCCTTATGGCAGACGGTCTCCTCCCTGCCCACAGCCCACGACGTCCAGCGGAGGAAGCCAGGCAGCCAAAGGACCTGGAGCAGATCCGGAAAGGCAGACTGCTCCCACTGCTGGGCCAAGCCAGAGCGGTGTCCGATGAAAACCACTGCATCTCCTGGGACACTGCAGCTGTGAACAAACCTCTGGACAGGACTAAGAAGGACCTGATGACAGCAAAGGGCTTGGACAGGGAAGAGGGAATACGAGACGCTGTATTATTTGGACTCATTAGCAAGCAAGACTTCTATGTGGTTAACAGCCGCCCTGCTCCAGCGCCAGGACCCCATATGCCAGACAAATTCATTCCTGACCTAAAAAAAGGGGGTCTGAGGACATGGAGGGTGGCTTTAGCACCCGCCCTGCAGCCACAGCGGGGGGCAGCCATGCCAGCTCAATGGCAGCAGGCTTCTCTGGGGTCCCCCCAGGAGGCTGCGTGGCACGTGGCAGCATCCTGCCAGCTAGAGACTGGTGCTGCTCATCCCTGAGCACCTCGCCCCAGACACCCCAGCAGGGACAGAGGTGTCCATAGGGGTGGCTGGGGTGGGAGGACAGATGAGAGGGGAGGCTGCAGGGGAGGCTGCCACACTGATCCTGGCATGGTCGGGCTTCCAGGTGAGACCACAGGAAGGGTTTATTGCCTTCCCTGGGTGGCAGGGGCGCGGAAGAGGTGATGCTGCGTCCTCCTGGCAGGCTTGGAGACATCCATTATTTATAGAGCACTTGGGGATGCTCAGAAGCGAGGCGCCACACAAGCACGAAATGTCATTACAAAGCATATGATTTAGGGCTGGGCAGGGCCAGGAGGGGAGGGGGATCCAGTTTGCGTGGAAGACTATACAAAATAAATCCTGTCCAAAAGGGTTCCCGCCTCCGCAGCAGCAAGCGGAGCTGTATCAGCCGGCCTGTCTCTGCCGCACTCTCCTTCTTCCTTTTACAGGCATGAAGAGATTTTTTTTTGCTCATCTTTGCTGCAAGACTTGCTGGGTCCCGCCAGCTGATCCACAGCCAAGGAGAACATCAAGGGAGGGGAGAAAATGACGGCAATCAGCTCTCCTCCAAGGTGGGACCTCCACAGTCACATCCACTCTCATCTGGGTGACCTGCAGGGTCACTGGAGGGATGCAAGCATCAGAGGGACACAGCACAGGCACCACTGGCCACATGCACCAGCCAGCAGAAGGAAAGCTGGTGAGCCTGAAGCCCTGTCTCCAGCGTGCCACCGCTCCGCTCCTCCCAGTGCAGCCAGGCTCCCTCTGCCCAGCCCCAGGTACCCATGGCCATGCATCTCCTCCTGCTGCCGCTCTCAGCCCGGACCTCTGCTCAGAGAGTGATTCCACCAGCTCTCCCCTTCCCGTCTCCAGTGACAACACCCGACTGCATCGCTGGCATTGTCCACGTCGCACAGCCAGAACCATAATGGTACATATGTGCCAGCCAACATCGCCACGCTGGGAGAAGAGCTCCAGAGAAGCTGCAGGAAGAGCATTGCCTAAGCCCTCAGCTATCACAGGTGTGCAGACATGGGAAGGAAGAGCCGGGCAGGATCCAGCTGTTGGAGAGTGACCCGTGAGCCACCAGCAGAGGAGAGGCAATGGGGAGACCTGGGCCAGTGCCTCACTCCTCTGCCCCCCACGATGGCTCGGGCAGGCCTTGCTGGTGCAGCTGAGGACATGTCTGGGCACCCAGCCTGCCCCTCTGACAGAAGCTGGGAATCCCAACATGCTGCAGACCGTGTCCATCCCTCGCCAGGGCTCCATGGTGACCAGGCGGGGGTCCCGGGGTGGCAGCAGGGTGCTTGGGGCTCACTGGCCCATGTCCCAGCCCCACCGCAGGCTGGAGATGCCCTGGGTCAGGGCTTGGCCCCACACTGCCATCAGAGCAAAAGCAAACCAAAGCTGGACTCCAGCCAGTAGGAATCTGTCCCCAAGACTTCTCTCCTGGGCTGGAAATGGCATAAAAGAAAATTGTGGCCAGAAAAGTTTGCCAAAAGTGTTGCTTTTTTGTTTTAAGGGAAATTTCAAAATGAAAATTCCTCATTTTCAGCTTTCCCGTGAATTCTTCCCTCTCCCTCCACCCAGGGCAGGTAAGCAGCCAAGTGCTGTTTCCACGCAAAAGGAAATCTCCTCCTCTCCCCTTTCCCTTGCATTTTCTTGGAAGAAAAAGAAACTCAAGATAAAGCTACAAGAAGGGGAAGTCCATTGAAATAAATTAGCCGGCAGCAAAATCATTGGGAAATGTTAAATGAACAAATCATGGTTTGCTGCTTTTCTTAAATTTCAAACTAACTGAACTGCCTCTACAGAGGACAGGGATCTCTATTCCCCACTGAAGTTCAGGCAGAAGAAGAGGAGATCCTCTTTGGCTTGTCTTGGTGATGTCACTTAAAGCCCTTTGCAGCTCCTTCCCACAGCCACCTGGTCTCCACTTTTCGCCACGGAGAAGGGAAACCCTTTTCCCTGGAGAGCTGCCCCAAGGTCTGGATCATTTCATTTCTCTGCTAGCTCCAAAGGAGGGTGAGGAGATACAGCTCCAAGCCCGGATACCTGTGTGATTTGGCCTAAAGTCAAGCAAGACAAACCCTGGCCTGCAGGCAGCTCTAACAAGGAATTTGTGACCCTAATTAGAAAAATAAGGGCAAATTCATGCAACATATAAATATAAAACAAAGGTTGAGTTTGAAGATTCAGGGTCTAGAGAGGAGTGAAACCAAAGAGGCCCCAAAGTTTCCAAGTTCCTATTGGCTTTGGAGAGAGGTCCGTGCTTGGGGAAGTTCAAGCTTCTCCAGATCTCTAGGGTCTGCAAAACCTATGCCGAGACTCTCCAGTGAGCAGGCTTGCTCCCACAGTTTCTGGCCTTTACTAGTGCAGGAAGGTCTGGGAAATGCTGCAAGAACAGCCTTTCGCGAAGTATTTTGGCACCTTTGCTTCCAACAGGGACGAAGAAAGTACAAAGGCTTGCAAAGCCTAAAAAAATTAGGGGGAGGGGGGCTAAATGAAGGTTTTCAAGCAGTAGCAAGTTTGACTTGGGGGTGGTTCAAGTTGGAGGTGAAAGTTTGGGCGAGGTTCTCATTCTCTGTGAATCATAGAATCCGTATTTACCCTAACAATCGCAGGACAGAGCTGCAGGAAGCTGAGGATCAAGAGGTGGCTGTCAAGGGGCGGGGACTCATACCAGAGCCAGCCTCTGGGACCAGGGCTGTGTGCTTTCCCTGGCCAGGGCAGCCTGGGGCTGGGAGCTGAGCTTAGCCCTGCGCAAGACATCGAAGCACAGATGCAGGGTGATAGCCCAGGCAGCACATACCAGACACCCGGATGTGGGCAAGGAGGTCAGGCACCCAGATGGGAGTGCCTCCTCTCTGGTTCAGCAGCTGGAGATGGTCCCAGAATGACATGGAGATGGTCCTTGAATGACCTGGAGAAGGTCCCAGGATGACCTGGTTTTCCCCTGAACCCCTAACGTGCCTCCACCCACCATGAAGCCAGATGTGCCTGCTGAGATGTGGCACCACACGGCTGATGCCCCCACGCAACCCCGCGAGACTGCCTGGCCAAGCCAGTGGAGGCATCTGAGCCCTGAGCATGGTGCTCAGACTCACTAGAGAGCAGGGCAGCAGAGAAGGGTAAAGGATGGAGACCGGGTGTTGCACTCATGGCTGGCACTGCCCCCCTCCAAGCAGCTCCGGGCAGTTTTGAAGTTCTCCAACAACGCAAAATTCCTTCCTCTCCATCAAAAAAAAAACAAACAAAAAAAAACCTGCAAAAAAACCCCAACCAAAAAGCTCGCTTTGGGAAAACAAGCATTTTTGCTCCACTTCTGACTTTCCTTGATTTTGACTTTTCCATTTTGCTTTAGACAATATGATGCAACAGCAAACTAAAACAAAACGTCATTTTTTTCCCAAAGCTGCACTGGAAATGGCCTGTCCTGAATCTGCTGAATGGAGATGTGCTGACACTGCCAGAAAAAAAAAGTGGAAAATAGGTCCCAAACCAAAATCCATACGGCTTCCCAGAGCTCAGCCGCACTGTCCTGCTCAACACCGCATCCTCCCATCAGCATTTTGCTGACCAGCTGCACTTTCAGCATTCTTTTCTGCCGAGACACCACATCAGCATCACTTATTCTGCTGTTTAGCCAGCATCTGTACACCGACCTCCTCCCCATCCCCTAGCTGGGATGCTGGGTGTCTTATGCTTTGTACTCACAAGGTTTTAAGAAATAGGCTTGCATATGTGTAAGAGATGCTCAACAAAGCTCAGAGCCTGTGTAAAGGCAGAACCAGCATCCTCGTTTTGCAGAGAGCAAGTCAAGTCAAGGATGAAGGCTGCTTGTGGTTGGTGTGGCTGCCCCAGCACCAGCATCACACCTCACTGGAAATTGCTAGAAGCAAGACTGGAGGGTTTCTCAGGTCCCCAGTAGAAGCTGCAGCTGAGCCTGGTAAAGAACATGCCCCCAGGCCCCAATGTGGCCCCAGGACCTCCAGGATGGTCCAGCCTGAAGCCCAGCCTGAAGCCCCCAGCCCATCCTGAAGCCATGCTTTTCACCAAGGCCGAGATGCCGCAGCTGGAGCCTGATGCAAGCAGGTGACACAGGAGCATCCCTATAAAGACCTGTAGACTGGGAAGACCCTCTCCCAGCCCGCTATGCTCAACAAACCCAGTGCCAGTCCCTCCCTGTACAGTAGCACCCATTTCTTCAGAAGACTCTGAATAGGGAAGAAAACAACACATGCAATCCAAATTACAAAAACAAAGCTGAAACAAAGGCTGTAAAATCTAATAATTAACAGAGCAAATAAGCTGAACGCCCATTAGGTTGCACATATTAGGTAATGACAAGTAGTTTGCAATAACCACTTCTGAATGGACTTCACCCAATATGCATTTAATTAGGGTTTAATAAAGCAACAGCATGTTCTTAAAGGCCAATTAGAAACATATTCACTGAGGTTTAGAAGCTATGTAATAGATGCCTGTAGGAACCAGATACGTGCTGATTGCATAGCTATTAATCCTCAATAAAGGGTCTAATAATCATTTTGTGCTTCAGGAGCAGGCAGATGGTTTATTAAATCTTAATGAAACGCATACTTGGGAGCTTTCCTTCAAAGCCAGTCCGCTTTAGGAAGATGGGCTCAGAAGTGGCAGTCTGCTGGAAGAAAAGACCCCCTCCTCGTCACCACCTCTGCCACTGCTGCGGTGGGTTTGAGGCCAGCTCTGTCCCTGGAGCAGCCAGGACGGCAGCGGTTGATTCCTGCTCCAACAGGAGCAAGAGATCTCTGTGTCTGGGAGTGCCACGAGATATTTCACCCTGCACTGAACATTTGCACACACGGGGAAATGTCTTTATGAATCAGAGCATCCAACCAATTCGTGGCTCCATGCCTGGAGCATCCCAGCTCACACCAGCACTCTAGGCAGGAGGGGAGCAAAGCCCTGAGCTTGGCGGCGTGGTGCCACATGCCATGAGGAGCAGCTCAGCCACTTCTCCAGGAATTTACCTCCTGATTCACGGCTGCCCGAAAAGGAGCCAGACTGAAGCAAGCAAGCTCCCACCATCACCAGAAGCTGGTCTAATCCAGGGTCTGGACCAGCCAGTTGGTGGTTTCTTGCCACATAACCTGTAGGATCAGAGGTTGGTCTAAAACCTGCCAAGCCATTATTAAGTCCCTGTGGACACACCCAGACGAGCCATGCCCACACCTTTCCACCACAACTCCGTCAGAAAGCCAGCAAAATGGCGCAGCAGGCTTAAAAACTATCACATTGCAAAAATGTTTAATGAACACCCATCTGTTTCTTCACCTTCTGGTTTTTCCCAGCCCTCTGACTCATAGGTCTGTGTTTTCCATGGTAGCTGGAAACTTCAGCAACTGCAGCTGTGATGCAGTCGCCCTTCACCCCTACACTGCCCTGGAGATGAAGATGTGCCTGCTCCTCACCCAAAAACAGCCAGGAGCAGAGACCACCCCAACACAGCAGCCAGTTGTCAGCTAAGAGTTGCCAGCCCACCCTCCTCCGCCACCCAGGAGGATGAAGGCACGGCAAGCCAGAGCTGGTGCAATGGGGCCAGAGCCAGCAGGCAGCACCCAGGGATGGATACAAGCCCCACAGCCACCACTGGCACCATCTGGCAGCGCAAGGCTCTGCATAGCGCTGCCCACCAGTTCAGACTGGGGCTGGAAGGTGCAGGTCCCAGAGGGGTCCTGTCTAAGGCCAAGTCTGGTTCCTAATTCACATCCCTCGTTAACCCTTCAGGACTTCTGCAGTGGTAGGACTGGCAGCCTGCTGCCTTGCCCTGGAGATGCCCAGGCACAGGTCACCGGCGTGGCCCCATCCATTCACCCAGGCTGCATAACACCAGGTGTGGGTCCGAGCCCAGGCGGTGGGTGGCCGGTGCTGAATTTCGCAGGGGAGCAGCCAAACACCAGGACAAGCCATGGGAAGAGCGGCAGGAACCACAGAGACGAGAGGCAATGGAGATCAGAGAGGGAGGGCCGTGGGGTGGCCCTGCAGCATTGAGCTTCAGCACTCTCCTATGCTCCCCTGGCAGGCGGGAGCAGGTAAAAGGAGGCAAACACCCGGGATACTCACGTGACATCCCAAACATGCTGCCGTTTTGACAGCTCGCTGCGGTGTTGCACTCTAATTAGCCCAGTTAAGCAGAACGTTGCCTCGCAGGGCTGGCTGCTCACTGGCTCCCATGCTGGGCAGGGGGTCTGGCTCGCCCCGGCAGGGCAAAGTGCCTCCAAGTCCACCTCCTGGCCGTGGGGCTCTGTGGCTGGGGGAGCAGCATGGAGGGGCACTGCCCCACCTGCCAGCAGCTGTAGGGGTGAGGAGGGCACCCCAGGGAACCCCCAGGTCTGCAACGGGGCTACCTGCATCTGCCACTCCTGCCCCCGAGCATCACTCACTCCCCCGATCCGCAGAACACCCACCCCAGCTTGCGCACAGCACCCTCCACTCCAGGGAACCTGCATCGCTGCTTCGCCCAGCCCCACGCCACCATCCCAGCCCCACGCAGGCATCACTCATGGTGCCCACCTGCAACCAAAGCAGGCATCCCATGAGGACCAGCACGCAGCATTCTTCACTTTATCACCTGGGTCAGGCATGCACACCCTTGCGAGTGCCTGAACCCCCAGGATCTATGGTCCCCAAAATGGGGAGACCATCCCCTCCCAAGCCAACAGCTTTCCAGGCCAAAAATCTCTGAAAAGGGAGTCATGATGGGCCATAAGCGGGGTGCCAGGGAGTGCCCACGGGCAGCTCCAAGCCAGGGAGTGAGTGGCTCACATTAGATGCTGTCAGGCCTCACCTCGCCACAGATGGACAAAATCACAACAACTCCTGTGTTATCAGTTCACAGAAGATGGAAACTTCTTTCCAGCCTCGCAGAGGAGTTAATCTGCTGCACAAATGGGCCCTACCAACAGCCTGAGATGGGACAGGAGCCTGCAGGGACAGCCCGTCCCGGGGGAAATAAAGGGACAGGACATTTCATTACTATTGTCTCTCCCAGTGAAGAAAAGCTGGGGACCTGGGCAGGGTGCAGATCACTCCCACCTGCCCATCTTTCCCTCTGTGTGCCCTCCCAGCTCCCGCTGCCTTATGGGGATGGAGAGCCTCAGCAGTGGCTCCTGGTGAAACCCCATGCTTAAGATGAAGAGTTTGGGAGCTCCCCTCTTCTTCTCACTGGTATAATACCAACTTAACCACAGACACCCACTTTTAAGCATCTTCTCTGCATCAGAGAACTGGGCTGGAGAAAGGTACTCCATGTGAACATCACAGACTCTGGTTACTTCCATTAGCAGCTTTGGGGTGGTCCTTCCCATCCAACCAAAGGTGACCAAACTCCACCCTGCTCTGCTGATGAGCTCAGAGCAGAGATCCTTTGTCTAAACAGAGGTGCCCACTGCTGGCACAGCCTCTACCCACTTTTGGGACATCCCACTCTCCTTGTTCAGCCAAGCCTCATTTGCCCACAGCATTACTGGTCAGCAGTTTTCTTGTGGAAAACACAGCTTCTGCAAAAGTAATGTTTTCCCCGCAAGAAAGTTCTGGTTTTCTCCCAAAGGCCAAGCCTCAGGCTTGTTTAGGTGAACCAGAATGGTTTGAGGTCAGCTTGACACAAAACCTCCAATGACACATCACAGGTCGCTGTCGTGCACCCAGCATCCCACCATGAGAGCCACCCCCGTGAAGGTCAGTCCAGGGAGAAAAGCAGGGGCTGGCGATGCCCTGCTAGCTCATGAGGGCACGGGCTGGTATGTGGGAGCTGAAAATGAAGTTTGCTGAACTGAGCGTTTCTGCCTGCATTTGTTTTTTTTCTTTTTGGAACTTTCCATCCCACAGAAGATTTTAACAAGTTGATTTTTCCACCCTCTTGAGGACAAAAAAAAATACTGAAATATCACAATTTCCACAAGGGCACAACTCCCAATTTTCAGCCACTTTCTCCCAAGACCTTACCCTAGCAATGCTGCCTGGAGGCCCCAGCCACCCACACAGAAGATACCCACATATATATATATATATATATATATATATTCCTGGTTTGCAACCCCTTCCCCAAGAAGGGCTTTTGGGTGTTCGATAAGGCACGGACCCACAGCATCTCATCAGGGCCATTGCGTGGTCCCCTCTCCCAGCCCAACCACAGCATCAGAGATGAACACTGGTGTCATCCCCACCAGCATTTGCTGAGCCATGGAGGAGGAGGACCCATGGGAATCACAGGGTACACAAGGTAGGGCAAGAAGGATGATCATGCACTTTTGGGGCATTCTGAAAATCGTGACCTCAGAAAAGATATGGAGACAACAGTGCTATATTTAATGATGATGCTCAGGGGAAGGATATTTTCTTACACAGAAAAGCCACCCAAAGCCCTACCTGGAAGTCAAGAATGAGCTTGAGCCCCAGCAGAGGACACAAGGCAGATGTCTTCAGTGAGGATGCTCTTGTACAGGCTCTGCCTTGCCTGATTTCCCTCCCTATGCCCATCTTCTAGTCGGTTGGGTCCTACATTCAGGAAGGAGGGTGCCAAGAAAATGCAAGAAAAAGACTAATTTTATGGGGAGCTCACAGGGATGCATTTAGAGACGCTCCACAAGGTTACACTAAAAGGCCCATCTGACTGAGATTGTGTGTCCTGCACTGGCTGACCATGCATGCTTAGAAGAATTCAAGAGAGAACTTCCCAGGAGCAGTCAGCTACTTTGGAACATCCAAATCCCTGTCTTCAACAGCCACCAACACACCAAAATTCCTCTGAACCCTTTTTGAATCAAATAGGATTGGTAGTGTAAAACAAGCCTGTCTGTTGGCTCACTCGGAACAGAAACTGCAGCTAAGGCATTGCAGATCATCACCAGCCGGTCCCCAACCAGTGGGGGCTGCTTGCAGAGATGAGAAGGGTTTGTCATATGGCAATTAGTTGTAAGGAATCCCCCAAACCCTCCAAAGCTGCTGCTTGCTGCCTCTGGCCCTTGCAATAAACTTACTGCTGCTCTCCATTTCAGATGGCCAGCTGTTCCTTATTTGTGGACCTGTTTCCTTTCTACTTCTAATTAATCAGCTCCAAATGTCTCTGCATGGCCTGCCTGAATGCGAGGCCAGAAACACAATGTTGGACACACTTGCCCAGACCTACACGTGCAGCAGGTGAGTGGCCAGCAGCGCCAGCAGCAGAGCTGGGACAACCCTGCGTGGCCATCCCTGGGGCCATCATGGTGCACCACGTAGCCAGACCCCGCATTGCTCCAGGTCCAGGGTACAGGCAGCGCTACCTGTCTGGCAGAGGATGGTGGATGGAGCGTATGGATGCTGCTCAGCCTGTTATGCTGACTCCCGACTCCAGCGTCCCACAGAGGGAGGCAAGCATCAGCCCCATCACCACATGCGACTGCAATTCACCTCCAGGCAGAGCTGGGGCCAAAGTCTCAGGGGAAAAAAAATGGGTTCACAAGACAAAATAAAAGCAAAGGGTGGATGAAGCACTCTGCAGAGCAGGCCACAACAAGGTCAGCTTGACTTACCCGCATCTGACATATCCTGAGCAGAGCTGCCTGTGCGTGGAGCCAGCCGTGGGAAAACACGAACAGGGACTGGCATCCAGCGCAGCAGAGCCAGCAGACATCCCAGCCTCGAGTGGAGGAGCTGGGACCCAGGCGCTGCCAACACGCCTGGGCTCTGCTGCTTCAGCTCATGGTCAGACTCCCTTCCTCTTGGAAAAGCTGGAAGGAACCAAATTTTTTCTTTTATTATCTTGGCTCTAACTTGCACAGAGAAGGTGCTCCAAGGCCGTCTGTGCCAGGACATTCACGAAGCTTCCCAGCAGAAGAATGAAGCAAAACAAGGGGAAACTCTTTGATCTTTATGGGCCTAACGCTTTAAGCCAAGGAAGCAGAGAGCATGAAGCTGCACTTCCCATCCAGGTTTGTGATCGCTCCTCCTGGCCATGGCCTCAGACGGCAGCACTGAGCCTCTTCCCACCGCTGGAGAGGCCCTGTTACAGCGGGGCTGACCACGGAGGGGTGCTGGGGACCAGAACTCTGGCTTCAACTCTGTCACTCAGCTTGGGCAAGGAGACATGTCTCAGTGCTTTGTTTTCATGGGACAGAAGGGACACCTCCTGCTAAGCCTCCTCCAGGTCTCAGCAAGGAAAGCATGTTTAAGTTTGAGGTTCCCCCACGCATACAGTGCATCCGTAACAGACAGCACAGGCTGCTTCACCACCGTAAAGCTCTGAAGATGGAGGATGCCAGCTGAATAACATGCTTTTAGCCTTTTAGTCCCTTCTGAACCAGAAGGGTCACTTGGGAAATTCAAACTGAAATCTAGATTTTGAACATTTCATAGTGCCAAGGATGACTGTGGTGCTGTGTTCATCCAACTCTGCTTCCACCTCCCTCAATGATGAGTAGTGGCTAACCTCCAAAAAGGAAAAGGTTGCAATACCCAGCCTGATGGCCTGTTCCAGAGGTGGTGAGTCCTTGGTACAAGGCTGTAAAATGTAATGTGCCTTGGGTTTCTGCACGTGAAAGGATCATTGGGGGGGGGAGCAGGACAGTCACCATGGTAGGAATTTGTGTCCTTCTTTAGGGTCTTAGATTTCCTGTGCAGCTGTCTTCAGTCTGCAGCATTGGCCTGGAAACTGGGTGATAAATAGACTTGCGTGAGGCTTCCAGCACAACTTGCTCCCAGGTATACTGGGGATATGAAGGGTCTTCCCGCAAAAGCAGAGGCAGCAGCAAGCCAGGGCCAAAAAACATCCAGAGAAACACAGTCAGCCTTGAGTTGGTTGGGTTGGCCAAATCACATGGGCTGGGTCTTGGTTTTGTTGAGACAGTGGTGATTCCCATCCCACTTCATATCTGAAGCCACAGGATTGTAGTCTCCTGAGCAAAATGTACCTTCTTACTCAGCTCCCAGAGGTTACATGGTGTAAGGACAGTTTTCCTTGTGCTGCTGAAGAGGAAGCACGTGGAGTGTTCAAATACCATTGTGAAGATCCCATCCATCGCTTGTGCCACTGAAGGGGTTAGATCACCCAAAGCAAGCAAGAGCTCCAGTCTAGCAAGCCAGCAGCTCTTCATGTAGTAGACGTGTCCAAAGAACCTTGGCAGATCATACAACACAGGGCCTGCAAGAGCCCGCTCTCTAGAAACCACCCCATGTGAAGAGTAGGGCTCTGCCAAACAGAGAGGACTCGGCAGTTACAGCACCAGGGCAAATAGCTTGCTGGAGCCATCCAACACTGCCTCTGGCTTCTCCTTCTGCCCATGGCATAGCCCTGCTGAGATCTGTCTCCCTGGCTGTGGGCTGCACCCACCAGCATCAGACCCTCCAGCCTGGAGCGTGCCCTGGCCATGTGCCCCTGGCCACCCCGCATTGCAGCCCTGCTGCCAGCTTTGCTCCAGCACTGGTTGCATGTAGGGTTTCAGGACCTCCTCCTGCACACAGATTTGTTTGTGCCAGCTCAATTGCTCAAATTGCTGCCTGGGCGGCAGACGCCCAGCACACAAACCTCCCTCGAAGGATTGATGCCCTGCGGGCATAGGGCTGGCAGAACGTAGCTGCCAGTCCCACTCCCATGGGGCTGTGCAAACCCTCTACCAGCCACCCAGCCCTTTCTGGCATGTGAAGAGACCTCATCTTCCCCAGGACATGAAAGGACCAATTCAAAGCTGTACCTAACGTGTTCACAAGTTGCTGCCCAGAGAAAGGGCCAAAATGCTGGTGCAGCTGCAGCCCTCAGACTCGTCGCACCAGCGGCGTCTGCAGAGCTGTCTGTGAGATGGATGCAGAGGGCAGGCAGAGCGTGGCCAACAGCAGAGCTCCGAAATCTCGGCTCTCCCCAGCCCTTCCCAGCACACTGGAGTGTGAGCCCTGGCCGGAGGTGAGGGGCAGCTGATGAACGAGGTGGTAACACCTCAGCAGATGGCTCCAAAGCCTATGCCGCATTTGGGTGGCGTAGACAAAACACAGAGGTGAAGCCCAGATGTTTAACTTCAGCATCTGGATATGATTCCTAAACAGAAACGCTCACATCTGACCATTCTGCCTGAAAATAAATGGTTTGTTTGACCTTCCCCATAGCCCGCCCCGATATTTTCTGGGTCTCTCCTAAACACATGGCAGCTACTCCCTCCTTGCCAGACCAGCCACTTGTCAGACGAGAGCTGCAGGCATTGCTGCGGGCATGGCGGCAGCTCTGGGTGCCTGGGACATGGCATCAGGGGATGTGAGGCAGGGCACAGCTCAGAGCAGTGCCTCGAGCCCAGAGGAAAGCCCAGTGGGGTGGCTTCTCCTGCATTCTTCTGCATTGCACCCGCCCTGTTTTGAGCTCCTGCTCAGCACATTTTGGAGCAGGACACCAACCCTGGGTGCCCACACTGTCCAAGAGCCCAGCTCATGGCCTCCACCTGCTCCTGACCAAAAATCCTGTGGGAATGGGAGGTGACGGGACTGTGGAGAGGGACTGGTCTGCAACCGTGTTGTACCTTCAGCCCATGCAAATCCCACCTGAGACCCTCCGGAGCAGCCCGGGTGCCTGAGCACCCCATCAGCTCACTCAGGCACCTTGGGAACCAGCACAACCTGGGTCTCATTTCACCACAGCAGCATCCCATCATGAGCAGCAGGGACCTGCAGTAGGTGGTTTCTAAGCCAAGAAGGGACAAACCTGCTCAACACCTTGGGAGTGCTGGAAGAACATGCTTGGGGAGCCGGGTCCCCAGGACATGCTGAAGCCAGGCAGTCCCTTTCAGAGAAGATATCTGATCTTGGATCAGAGACACCACATGCCAGAGAATCCACCACGCTCCTAATAAGTGGAAATTGTAGGCGTTGGGTGGTGTTGAAGCTGACAATGAAGATAGTGATAAGTGATGACGGGCAGTACCAATTAAGGCTAGTCTGCCTAATGGCCAAATCTAGGGTAGCGTGTGTGACTGATGGTGACAAGTGATGGCAGCTGGAGGACGCCACAGTGACCACAGAGATGTGAGACAATGCTGGTGGCAGACAGAGCAAACAAGTGGTGACACAGTAATCCGTTACTCGTGTTATTTGTAATCCTGCAGACACATCTGGCACTGGGCGTGCCGCCATCCTGTGCTTCTCCTGAAGGATCAAACAGGCAGCACTGGACTGAGACCTATCTCCGCAGCTTCCCATGAGCAGCGTGGGATGCGAAGCAGCAGTGGCACGGTCTAGTGTGGCACATCAACAGCCAATATCTCGATCCGCTCCAGCCCGGCTCCACCAGTGCCCTCCGACTCAGCAAGAGGCGGGGAGAGCCGGCAGGGCCATGCGGGAGGCACTGGACCCCGCAGCAGAGCGGGACAAGGAGCCCGAGGCCCCGCTGAGCCCCGGCTGCCTACTACGGGCCACCCACCCTGGCACAGCCCCTGCACCAGCCGGTCCCATGCGTCGGGAGCAGCACCATGCCAGCAGCACACAGCTCCATGAGCTGCCGGCCGCGGCAGCCGGACAAGAGCGACAAGCCGCCGCAGCCAGGGCACCAGGGCAGCCAGCTCACGGGTATGGGTGCACCAAGTGCTGCATGGCCACGCATAGCCCAGTCCAGACCTGGGCATGCTGCTGGCATCCCTGTCCCCTCCTGTGATGCCTTTAAGCGCCAGGCACCGGCAGGAAGGAGGGACAGGGATGCCCCGGGCAGCAGAAACACCCGTGCATCCCAGTGCCGGGGTGGGCAGCGCGTGAAAGCCAGGCTGGCCCTCGGGGACCAGGGCGATACTTCACACGGGTGAAAAGGGCAAAACATGTCAGCCTGCCATGATAAGAGCAGTCACACAAAGCAGGCGCCATTCACAAGAGCAATATGTTAACTGTCATCGAGCCTGGCGGCATGACAAGGACTAGCACCTCATGCCCATCAGATTTACTCTCTGCCTGAGGTTAAAGCAGGGCTCTGGTCCAAGTGAAGCTGGTGCAGATCAGCCAATTGCCACCCAAGTATGGCCACAGAGTTACTAGCACTGGTAGGGTGCAAGCAAGCTCCAGGACTGCTGCTAAAGGCTGAAGCTCTGCAACCCAAGAACTGCTCACGGAGGCTGCCAGTTTTGGGTTAGAAATACTGGTTTTGTGGCATCTCCCCAGGGTGGGGCCCCTCCCACCAGCAGCACGATGGGACTCTGCTCGCACCAAGCCACACTCTCCAGCACCCAGCACCTTTACTTTGGGGTCCTTCCCAGCAACGCTGGTGAACAAGCTCTGCCCAAATTCCTCTCTAGCAGAGCTGCCCTGCCCGCACTGCAGCAGACCGCGGTGCAACTGCATCCACCAGACACTGTTCTTGGTGTTGCTTCTCCAAGACAACCCAGGGGATGCAGCTGATGTTGCTGGGCAACCTGGTGCTCTCACAAGGACATGGCTGCAGTCCAGGTGATAAGAGCTCACAGGCAGCATGCTGGCAGCCAGGGACTTGGAAAGAATCATAGAATCATAGGTTGGAAAAGACCTCTAAAGTCATTGAGTCAAACCATCCACCCAACACCACCATGCCTACTAAACCATATCCTGAAGTGCCACATCTACACGTTTTTTAAACACCTCCAGGGATGGGGACTCAACCACCTCCCTGGGCAGCCTGTTCCAATGCCTGACCAATATAATCATAGAATCATAGGCTGGAAAAGACCTCTAAGATCATCGAGTAAAGGTTGCTGCTGGTGGTGGTACAAGCCCAGAGACGACCTGGCAGCCCAAGCCACGGTCCTGGCAAGAAGCACCAGTGAAGGATACGGGCACCAGTGGCACCTGCAGCCCTCACAGCACCCTGTCCAGAGGAGCCCTGGGTCCCACTCTCAAGCATCCCCACAGGCTCAGGATGATTTCCACTGGTGATGCTTGGGACAGGCAGCGTGTCATGGCAGCACAGCACTGCTCCCAACTGGAGCAGGCATTTTCAGAAAGATGTGGCCCCCGCATAAGGGCACGGTGGGGCTCTCTCCACTCTCACCCCAAGCGCACTGATATTATCACCAGCCTCAAGACTTGGATGCATTTTTGTCTCGATTTTGGATTTGCTCTGGTTTTAATTTAGGGGGATGATGCCATATCTAGTGCTGCAGACCAGCACACACGCACACACATTGCCAGACTCAATCACACATGTTTGCTCAAGACCTCTCAGAAACCTTTGGATTCAGACCAACTTCTCTTTTCTTACATGCGTTTCTTGTAGTCCGATATTTATCGTTTATTTAAAATAAATGCCTCCTTATGTTTCTCACTTCCTGCTCCCAAGGGGAGGGTCTCATGGGGTTGCTGTCTGTCTTCTTTTTTCTTTCCTCAACATTTCGCTATTTTTTTCCTCTTCCATAAACTTTTTTTGAGTGGATCCTACAATTGCCAGACGCTGCTGAGCCTTGTCCCAGGTTCTTTCAGTGGTTTTGGTGAGCAAGACACTGGTTCAGAGGAAAGCAGACAACACCGTGCACCAGCAGGGCAGCTGTGCCATAGGGCCTTCATGGAGCAAAATGCTGGAGGAGAAGGAGGACGAAGATGAGGAGGAGGAGGCAGGGTGGTCTCTATGACATGGGAGCCAAGTATGGACCCAGGCCATGATGCAGACTCGCTCACTTGCAGCACTGGAATGCGAGGATGCAGCATCCAGACTCGTGGCTGCAGCAGCAGAGGGAAGGGGTGGCAAGAGTCCCTGTGCCCACTCTCGCTTGACCCGCTTGGGTTGTGCGCATGAGACTGCAACTCCTCACTCCAGTGGGGACCCTCTCCCCGGACCAGGGTGCAGTGCCAGGTGGTGGAGCCTCATGAAGGTCTCTGCTCCCACCTAGGCCAGGTCTGAGCGGCCTGCTCCCAAGCTGCTCCAGTCAAGGTCATGGTATCTCCAAGCACAGCGATTCCCATCCCTCTTCAGGCCTCTATTCCACTATTTGAGCACCCTCACAGTGGCCTCATGATTTATCCTTGCATTTACAGGGAATTTCCCTCCTGTTGCTGCCTCTCACTGTCTCTCTGTGCACCTTCGAGAAGCCCCGGATGCATATTCCCTGCACCCTCCCATTTGATCTTGGACAACCAAATGCCCCATGCCCTACAGCAAAGGGAGCACGAGTCCTTGACGGAGGATGGAAAACTCCCAGGGACCTCAGCCACTTGGCAAGGGCAGGTCTGGGGTAGCCAGAGAGGGGGACACAGAAGACTCCCTGGGTGCAGAGCAATCCCCAGGCAGCACCCTGTTGCCTTGCAGCGTCTCAGCGCACAAGATGCAGGGATGTTGCTAGAGCATCCCTGCAGACAGTGGGAGGATGGAGGGATTAAACCAATGTTTGCATGGCCTTTCCCACCCAGCAGCATCTTGGCAGCACTCTCCATCGCTGGGGTCAATGAGCCCCATTTGTTTTGGAAGAGCCGCTTGTTCTCTAACCCTCTGCTGTGAAGGGAACGTTTTTGCTGTGAAAGTTACTCTCCCTTCTGGTTTCAGGCCCTGGGGCTCCGTTTGGCCCTGTTACCCCAGGGGCAGCCCCCTTGCGCAACCCACACCCAGCCCATCTTGTAGCATGCAAGCAGGATCCCACTCTCCATTTACACACTGGCCTGCACACTGCAGATCCAGACACATATGTGCAAGCTCAGACGCTGCCACTCACACGCACGCATGCAGGCTCACAAGTGTGCAAGCTCACACCCTGTCCCTTTGCACGCATGTGTGCAAGTTCACACACTGCACCTCTGCAGGCAGCTACCATCGCCCTGGGACGGCAGCGTGGCGACCCTTCTTCTCACCTCTGAAGCACCACCTTGGAGCATGGAGGAGCCCAGGCAAGCTGGAGAAGAGCTGTTCGCATGCCATTTTCCCGCTCAGCCTGCCGGGTGGCCCAAGCATGATGCTGGGCAGGACTGACGCTGCAGTGGCTTTATGGGCAAAGTGGTGCACAGCATCGCTCCAACCACAGGCAGGGCTGCGCGGGCAGCAGTGCTTGAGCATCCCTGGGGAGAGGATGGAGCCCTACCCCAGCCCAGGCACAGAGGGGACGGTACCCACCACCCTCGCTCAAGCAGCAGCACCCCATTGCCTCCTCGGCTCCAGGGAAACACCCTGAGGAAAAAACAGAATCATAGAATCATAGATTCATAGAATGGTTTGGGTTAGAAGGGACCTTTAGAGGTCACCTAGTCCCACCCTCCTGCAATGAGCAGGGACATCATCAACCAGATCAGGTTGCTCAGAGCCCCGTCCAACCTGACCTTGAATGTTTCCAGCAACGGGACATCAACCTCCTCTATGGGCAACCTGTGCCACTGTCTCACCACTCTCACCATAAAAATTTTCTTCCATATATCTAGTCTAAATCTCCCCTCTTTTAGTTTAAAACCATTACCCCTTGTCCTGTCGCTACAGGCTCTACTACTAAGCCTGTCCCCATCTTTCTCATAAGCCCCCTTTCAGTACTGAATGGCCTCAATACAGTCTCCCTGGAGGCTTCTCTTCTCCAGGCTGAACAATCCCAAGTCTCTCAGCCTTTCCGCATAGGAGAGGTCTTCCACTCTCTGATCATTTTTGATCCCAAAGGCTTCATCCAAGAGGAAACCTGGGATGTAAAGGCAGGATTAAAACCTGGCTTTCTCTTCCAGACAGCCCCCCAGGCACGCCATCCCACCAGGAAGTACTCCCAACTGATGGCACCACAGTGGCCTGGGATGTTTCCATAAAGTACTGTGACCTCAGTTGCTTTTATTCCTTTTCTTTTGTCTTTCTTTTCTCTCTTACCTTTCCTTTCCTTCTTTTCTTTTTTTTTATTATTACTTTTTACTTTTATTGGTTTTTTCCTTTTTTTTTATTTTTCCTTTTTTCTTTTTTGTTTCCATTTTCCTTTTCTTTTTCCTCTTCTTTTTCTGTCCTTTCTCTCCCTCCTCTCTGCTGCATCTGCATGCAATACACTCAAAGAACATTTGACTTTCACACACCCGTTAATCATTTGCCAGCTCAGCTTGTGAGCAGGTCCGCAGCACATGAGCCCAGCAACACCACAGGGCTGTGGTGGGGGTTAGGATTGAGGGGGGTGCAGCAGCACAAGCCTGAGCCCAGGGGAGGCGGTGGGGTGGGGGCACCTGTGGCTGGGAAACGCCGGCGGATGTCCCTGCTGTAATGAGCAAAAACCCTCCAGAAAAATGCTCCTGCAGATAGCATTACAATGGGCTGAATTAAACCGCCTCCTCAAAACACTCTCCACTGAGAGCGGGGCCACCAGCAGCCGCTGCCTTGGCAGTGCTGCCTAACCAGCACCCAGCATGCAGCTCTGCCCACCCTGCCTCTGCTCACGGCCAGCTCACCACCCCGGCACGGCCCGGCTCGCTGCTGAAAATCTTCAAACCCCTGTGGACAAAATGTCCTCTGAGAAAAGGGGATTAACCCGGTGAGGGGTGGCCTCAGCTCCAGGGCTGGAAGCTAAATTGGGGTCTTGGGTGCAAAGTGACACAAGGCTGAGGGTCCTCCATGCTCAGCTTATCCCAGAGCAGGCAGGAGGTCCCAGGGATGGACAGCCATCAGAGCATGCAAGAGGAGCAATTTCGTACAGCAAACTCCAACGAAAAGAGGAGTACAGCAAGGGCTGAGCAATATTTTCTAGAGTGTTTCTGGGCAGAGGTCCTGGGGTTCACAACGGAGGAGAGCAGTGTGGCACCTGGACGGCTGTGGAGGGAAAATCCCAAGCCCCATGGCAGACCAGCTTCAGCAGCTGCAAGGTTTAGACCCAGGAGCTCAAACAAGCATTCGAGTCCCTTTCTCCTGGTCTTCCTTGAGCCCCTGGTCTTTGCCCAACCCCAACTCTGCTCCCATTAGCACCCTCGGCTGGAGGCCCTGGGGTGGGAAAATGTCATCAGCCCACCACAAGAAACAGCACCCAGAGAGCCAGAATGTCCTGAACTCCCCAGGCTGCTCACAGCAGGCTGAAGACCACATCTCCTGGGTGTGAGTATGAACTCCTTGGCCATGCTCCATGCCCCTGGAGGCCTTGCATGGCCTGGAGACACGGAGGGGCTTTGCTCCCTCCGGGAAACCAAGACCCAGCATGGGACAGGGTCTGGGACTCCCATGGAAGTGGAGAGCAGGGCCACAGGAGCCAGCTCACAAATGAACTCCCCAGATCTGCGAGCCACCATGACGTGGGAGGGTCCTGTGGGGGCACCAGGGCTGGCCATGCTCTCCCACAGCATGCTGACAGCTCTCCAGCTGCTGGGAGAGCAGCTGACGTCAACTAGAGCAAAGCAACACTCGCAGAGCTGCAGGGTCAACGTAACCTCTGGCTGTCTCAGGCAGCCTCATGGAGGCACTGCCAAGAGTGGTCACAGTCACCCTCGCACCCTGGGGAGTGTTCACATCCATGGACCACGGCATCCCGGTGTGGCCCTAGTGATGGGCATGACGTTCTCCATTCTCCCAGGACCCTGACCCTACCTGACTTCGGCTGCTCCCAGCTCTTTTTCTCCCAGCACAAGGAGTCCTCAGAAAGGGTCCAGGGCATCCAGTTTGGAGGAGAGCTACAGCCAAGCGCCTCGGGCAGGCCACAAGGACGCCGAAGCATTTTGGAGCGCAGGGGCAGGCCAGCGGGACCTGGCAGACGATGAGACGGGAGGACAATACAACAGCCTGTTTGTGCTCCCAGCTCCTGGCCCCCCCAGCCCTGCCCCATGCCACAGTAAGGCTGGTATTCAGGAATTAATTGATGTAATTAAAGTGTGGCATGACTTTGCCACGGCCTCTGAAGGCTGTGGCAGCAGGCCAGGGTCTGTGGGTGGAGGAGGAGCCCCTCACGTGCTATTCTCCCCACAGAAAAAGGGCAGATCTTGGGCATATCCGAGGCATGAAATTGGTATAAAGAGATTGTCAGGGAAGTGTAACGGTGCCGGTCTTGCTGCCACCAGCAGCTGCAGGGTGATAATTCGTCCCGGCAAGCTGCTGCATCCCATCCCACCACAGCAGCACCTCTGGCAGGAGATGCCAGACCCAACACTGAGCGGTGTCCAGGGATGTGCCAAACCGGCTGGGCTCTGTGGTTGCTCCGCTCCAGTTCTGCACCACGGCTCCTGAGCGCAGACAGGGCTGGGACACAGGGCTAGGGGCTGCGCTGGCTTCATCCCGGAGCAGGCACTACAGGACAGGAACGTCTCCAGCCCTCCCCCTTCCTCTGCCCCAGCTCACAGAGGCAGCGCATACAAGCAGTGACAATGACAATATCCCGACACCAAGAGCACACAGGGCGAGCGAACAGAGCCTGGCCCTGGTTTCTGACTGCTTGCCCGGATGGGAATAATTTTCCCGCTGGGGTTCCAGTGTCAGAGGGCTGCCGAACCCAGGGCTAACCGCAGCACGCCAGCTGGAGCCCTCCCAGCTCACTGCCAGCCTGGCAAAGTTGTAAGCAAACCCCTTGGTGCTTTCAGCAGCCGGGGGAGAATGGAGCGGTGCGGCCCGAGGGGAGCAGGATCCCACGAGGGGCTCTGCAGCGAGCTGGTGACAGGGGATGCCTTGTTGTTAATGAGGTGCAGAAGAGGATACAGACATCCACCCCCTCACCTCCACAAGGGTGGTGGCTCCGCAGCCGCCCCAGCAGCTTACTCTGGGTATTGGAGCCATGGCAGGCTGACCTAGTGCTCCTCCACGTCTCCCTATCCGAGCACCAAGCATGTCCATGCCTGCCGGAGGCGATGCAGGGTGCAAGCTGGGGTGTGGGGCTGCAGGCAACCAGTCTGACTCTACTAGCACCAAGGTCTGGTTACTGCACGATGGAGGAGTCCATCGCCGTCCCTACAGCACAGTGACAGCATTAGGCCCAACTCCTGTCCCCTGCCAAGAACCTCACAGCTCTTCACACTGCTCTTCCACCCGCCCTTCTTGCCATGGTCCAGGCAACAGCCTGACCTCCTGGCCAGGAGGAAGGACAAACCAGGAAGCTGGGAGACAAACAGCTCCAGTCAAAGCATCTCCCCAGGGTCTCCAGCCCAGCACCCCCTGCAGCCTCAATCAACGGGCTACACTTTGGTTTCCCCTGCGAAAGGGAGAAACGAGACATACGCCAGCTTATTTCAGATGGCCATTGAGTGGTGATGGTTGTCCCTGTGCCAGAGTGGCATCTCCAGCCAGGCAATCCACTGCATGTGGGCCCTGGGATGGCACAGCAGTATTGCGGAGCAGGCAGGGCATCCACATGGCTGCAGCTGCTGGGCTCGTTGGGATGGGGACAAGCCAAGAGGGCAGCATCTCCAGAGACCCAGGGGCCACTTCTGCGAGCCACCGCCAAAGCCATGCACCAGCTCTTCTGCCTGCAGAAACCACAGCTCCCACGCCTTGCGCACTCTGTCCTCTTGCAGTCGCCCGCCAGATGCTGCGGCTTGGCCCGTGCCCTGCAGACTTGGTGCGAGTGCGCCTGTGGCCCAGGGTAAACAAACAGCCTTTCCTCCGGGGCTGTTGCCTCTTGCCACCGCAGCCGCCCTTGGCTGGCCTGGCTGTGCCGGCAGCACGGCTGAGAGGTTTAGCAAGGTTCACCCCTGTGGTTGCTGTGGGCTCGGCTGCCGGCGCTGCCTGCCACCACGGCTGGCGGAGAGCAGGACTGAAACAACAAACAAACAAGAAACATGCATGGCTTGGCTAGGCCTGCACATTGGGAACAGAGATAAGCTGCTCTGAAAGCCGAACCCCAGGGATGCAGTGGAGTGGGGAAGAGAGTGCAGCAGAGATGCCGCGGGCTGGCCAGGGAGCAGACAGCCCCAGCAGATGCCAGCTCCCACCCCTGGGTGCTGGGGAGGGGAAGCACCCCAAGGCACGAGCAGGAGCTCCCAGCCACGCCGCGGCTGCTGGCTCTGCTGGGCAGTGCCCAGCTCCAGATGCAGGACGGAGGGAGGTCAGGCTGGGCTGGAGAGCACAGTCCTGTCCCCTCGCATGGCAGCCAGCCCCGCCAGAGGCCACGCGGCTGAGTGCACGCGGTGACGGTGGTGAAACGAAGGGCAGTAAATCGTTAACCTGCTGTGGTTGTGCTGTTAAGACCCCATGCTGGAAGTCCCCAGGCACCTCAGCTTGCCTGTGACCGCACGCAGGCTGGAGTCAGGGTCTCTGCACCCAGCTCACCACCCTCTCCATTGTGCAGAGACCCTTGTGCTCTGCCCTGGCAGAAGCAGCAGCCTCGCTCCTTGGGCTCATTACATTTTTCTAAACAACCAATCTTGCAAGTGCAGTTTGGATCAGGGCGTCTGCTGTGAAACTGGGACTGGGTTATTTCCGCAACCCTGATTCTTTGGAAACTGCTGAAGCAGGCGAGAGAATAGTTCACAGTCCCCTCAAACGCACCCGACCTCCCTGGAGGAGCTGGCTGAGTTATTGGTTTGAGCAGGAGAAGACTTGTGCTTTATCCCCAACTCTGCCACCGACTCACTGGGTGGTTCTGAGTGAATCACTTCCCTCCGTGTGTGTTTTCAGCTGGGAAGCGCCGGCCGGGGCAGCTGCTGCTCCCCAGGCACCAGGCAGATGTACCTGGCTCTCTGCAGGACAGGCAGCAAACGCACAACATGGTGGAGAAGGGCAGCTCTCAGCTCTGTCAGGACCAGCCTCTGCCCTGAGGACCAGGTCATCCCCGTTGACAGGCACAAGGTAAAGCAGGCTGACAGCCCGAGCTGCACCCAGTCTGCCTGAAGGACAGCCTGCTGCAGGCAGAGTGGGGACAACACCGCCTGTGCAACCGAGGTGGTTTTCCTCCTCTCTCCGCCATCCCCACATTCTTGGAGCCCATCTTTATCTCGGACAGCCTCACGTGCTCCATTAGTCCAGGGCAGATGGGCCTCCCATGCCCCCTCCCCAGTGCCACGTGCCTGGTCGGAAAGATCCAGGTCAGACCCAGCAGTGGTGTCCCCAGGATTTCAGATGCTTCAGGAAAAAGAAGCTTGTTTCTAGAAACAGAACTTTAAATGTTCTGAACCATCATGATGACTCAGTGATTTTAATGCTGTGCAAGCTCTGCATCTTCTGGGCTTGCACAGATGCACACTAGTCTGGGGGCTGCACTCACAGGCTTGCGAGGTGTTGCTCCCGTGCCCACTGTGGCACTGGGCTGGGCAATTGCAGCCATCAGGCATAGGGCTAGGGATCATCAGGTCCTGGAAGAGCTTCCAGAAGAGTGGCCTCTGGGACATTACGAGAGGATGAAATGAAGGTCAGAGATGCAGAAACTGGTGGGGAATGTGGACGGGTGTCCCAGGCCAGATGTCCGGGGAAGGTCAGTAGGTGCAGTCGGCAGTTTTGCAGTTGTTTGGAGAAGAACAAGGGTCAGTCGGTGCACGCAAAATCCCCTGATGATACTGGCTCACAGCTTCCTTCCACGTGGCGTAACCCATGGACACCATGTTCTCTGCACTTTACCGAAGAGATAATTGTGGCAGCAATGGTGTGAACTCAGAGAGCAAGCTCAGAGCACTCTGCCCAGCACCTCCACCATGCACAGCCTTACCACAAGGGCACTGTTCCCCTCTCCAGGGCTCGTGGGTGCCTGAGGGGTACAGCCAGGCACCTTCCCCTCCATGGAGCAGCAAGAAGAGCCACAGAGAGAGGAAAAATACATGCATTGGAATACAGGCATCTTCCACAGATCATGCAGCTACTGGAGTCCCAGGGGAGAAACGGAGATGACAGGGAGGGACCTGCCAAAGGGAACACGCCGCGGTCCCCAACAGCCAGGCCGTGGAGGTTTGAGATCAGCTCTCCTCCGCCACATGCCGCGGTGTGACCCTGGGCACATCAGTCCCAGTACCCACAAGGGCACTCCGCAGGGATGCTCCAGCAGGCCATGGCAGCTGAGCTGCCTACTGGCGAGGCTGCGGGCAGCTCCTGGCACAGCAAAGACGCAGCAGAGCTGGTGAAGGCTTGAGGGCTTCTCCCGGAGCTCCGAGGGCCTCCCAGTCACCTCCAGCAGATCCACTCCTGAAGCCTGAACAGTTTGGTCCCCTCCATCTCCCAGCTGGCTCCAGGGAAGGCAGGGCTGGTGTGTTTTGGGCAGGCAGCCCTGCCTGCCTGCCTGCCTGCCACAGCTCCGGGCAGGAGAAGAGCACCCTCTGCCGCTGCTCCGTCAGGCGCCGCGGCCAGTCCAGCACCCAGCTCCCAGCCTGGAAAATGAGAGGAACTCTGAGGCCCTGGCTTGCCACCGGTTTAACAGGCACAGCAAAAGGAAGTTTATAAATCCGGTTTGCTTCTCTAAATGGATTTGCATTTGGCATCTCTTTCAACAACGGCAATGAAAACAGACTTTGATATCATATGCTATCATTTTATTAATAAAAACAGACCACAGTTGCCAAATACATCTGAGCATCTCAAAAGTGCTCTTTGAAATAAAGAGACATTGCCAAATTTAAAGTGCATGTTCTTAGTTTACAAACTAGACCGCATCAATTAGACATAAGTATACCAGCAGAGACGAAGGACGCAGACTGAGTACACCCAGTACGTTCCTACACACATCTATATGTGCACACAGCTGTTTGCGTACATACGTGTCTGGCCTCCGCTTTGCCTCTTTGGCGGCAGCATCCCTCGGCGCAGAGCGGACGTCCCGGGCCCGCTCCCTCGCGCACACCTGCCTGGGAGAGCCGGGCTCCCGCAGGAACCGGGAAAGCAGCGCTGCAGGAAGCCGCAGCGGCACAGCAGGCTCCCAGCAGCCAGCGCAGGCTGCAGCTGGCCCTGCACGGAGCAGCACACCTCGCCGGGAGCCAGTGCCTTGCTGCTGCTCTCCCACAGCTCCGTAGCCTTCTGGGCTGCTCCCACCTGCAGAAAAACCTGGTGGGTGAGATCACCTCAGCGATCGGCCGGCCACTGAGATGGGCTCACAGCACAGAGCTGAGAGCCCTCGGGTTTTGATCAGAGGGGTCCTGTGCTCGGGTGGGTGTCAGCAGCTTTCCAGCCCTGCAGCCTCTCCTCCAGCATGGCTGCCTGCAGCAAGACACAAGTCAACGAGAGCAGCCCCCAGGCTGCTCTAGCCTTCACCAGCTGCCTGGTGCGTGGTTCAGCACGCCCACGGGGTAGTTGATCAGAGTATGGCATCCCTGCTTTGGGGGGAGAATGGGGGACCAGCAGCTGGGATGGTTACAAAGCTTGTCCCTGCAGATTTCTGTCTCTGAGTCACTGGCTGATGCTGGCTTACAACACAGGGAGTTATCAAAAAAGCAGTTGTCGAAAAGAGAAAGCCTGATTGTTCTTGTCCCTGTCTGCCTAAACGTGTCTGCATACCTTCACACCACGTTGACATAGTCCCCAAGGACTGGAAAGGCTCCCACTTCTCAAAAGTCAGCAGTTCAGAGGGCCGCTTTGAGGACTCCCAGGCTCCACTCTGCATGCAGCAGGATTCAGGGGGATCAGCTGTCATTTCTGGTGATCACATCCCCTGGGAAGACAGGACCCTCTGTTCCAGCTCCCCTCTGAAGATGTCTAACTCTCTCCATCCTAGGGCTCCCAATCTCAGCTTCTCAGGAAACGGCCTAAAATGGGGAGAGAAGAATCGCCCCCTTCCTTGTCCTAGGGAAATGCTGGTCAGGAATCTTCTGTCACTGTCACTTTCCTAAAGGAAAATCCACTTGTGCCCAGCCATGCTTCTCAGCTCTGTGACCTTTAAGACTGACTGTCTGCTGGGAAAGCAGGAAACAAACAGATTTGTTTGGTTCAGTTTGATCCGACTCGAAATATTTTTGGTTGTGGTCCTGATCCAAAGTGTTTCATCTCAGATCAGTTCCACATTAATCCGTAATTCCCTGGCAGGCTGCGCTGCCAGCAGCATTGTAGCTGGGATGCTGCTCCCTCCTGGGGCCCCACTCCTATGCTGCAGCGGGTCTCTGTGGCTGCTCCAACGCGCCCTGGCCAGGTGTGCCGTGAGGGTTGGACGCAGCTCAGCAGGAGTGTTCCTCAGAGGTTGGAGGCCCCCGACTGCACGGGCGGGTCTGTGACAGCCTCCCTCACCGCTGTCCCCAAGCAGTTCAGTGCCCACATCTGTGTGCTGGCTGAGAGCTTTGCCTACAAAGCATCAGACAGGCCGCTGCAGCTCAGCAGGAGGCTCCTCCGAAGCAGCTCCTCACTGTCTTCTCTGCAACTTTTATTCACTCCTCTCTGCTCTAGGACTATCCCATTTCTTTCCAGCATTTGCCATCACCAGCCATCTTTCTCTTCTTGACCCTGTACCCCTGCCCTGCTCATAATGCCATGTGTGAGCATGGTTTGGACTCAAGCCCTGCATGAACAGACAAAAAACCCTTTGCTGACTCTTGCTGCTGAGCTGGTCTCATCGGTGTAAGTCAGTTAATGTTTCAGGACACAGAGATGTGGGGGCGGAGGCCAGCACTGCCGGTAGCAAAGCGAGGGCATCGCGTCAGGGACGGTGGCGAGCAGTGGCTGCAGACAACCAGTGGCTGTGTGTGCTTGGCCCACACCAGCTCCCCCGGGCAAGCCCAGCTCCAGGCAGACGCACTCCCAGTACAGGAGGTGTTGATGGAGCTGTGGGCCTGCACGGGGGCCTGCTCACAGGTGGTGGTGTCTGAGGCAGAGGAGGGTTGCTGCAACCAGGGGAGTGGTCACATGCAGGCAGAAAGCTCAGCCGAGAAGGTAGGGTCAGGTCCTGATGTAGCATGAACTTGGGGTGCCACATGGCACAAATGTGCTGTCCCTCTGTTTCAGCCCTGGTCTTCCTCAGCCCCAAGCAGAAAGGATCTGCAGATCATAAGGATGCCGTCCTTCCCTTCGGCAGGACACACCTGCAGGGGTGCATATGCAGAGAGCTGGTCTGCAACAGGGTCAGCTCCAAGGATGTTTCTGCCAGACATGAACACAGCTCTCCGTGCTCTGCCCCAAAATCACAAGGGAGGACTCAAGCATCACTCATCTTACTTTGCCACTCGCTGCTGAAGTTTGTCCAGACACCAAAACATCCCAGCCAGCCTCAGTGGCTTTATCTGGAGGGTAGGAAGGAGCATCTCAGTGAACCTCTGTCACATTAGTTACAGTCTCCTTCCTCTACTTCTTACAGAGCAACCGCAGGTGATGTAGGAGGCAGCTAGTGCATGTCCTCAGATGGGAGGGAGCAAAAGGCATGCTCAAGCTGAGGACAAGTCAAGACAGTGGCCTTGGGTGGAGCCACTGAAGAGCAAGGATCCTGATGAGCACTGTGAACGTCTGTGGTCCAGCACAGCCTGGAGCTCACGGCCAGGGCAGTGCTTTCCAAGGAGAACATGTTTCTTCCAGCAATACCTGTGAGTTACCTCAGCATCTCGGTTTCCCACTGTCCTGCAAAATGGTTTTATAAACAGATAGTTCTCAGCCATGGGAGGCGGGTGTACACAAGGCCTCCAAGAAAGATTTTCAGGTTGGTTCTGCAGTAAAATCTTAACAGTGCCTGGTTGTTTCGGCCTGCTCAGCTGAGATAACAGGCACATACTATCATCTCAAGCAGCCAAGGCTCCCAGGAGCAGCATTACAAAGGCAAATGTTTGGATGCTCAAGATGGTGCTCAATGGCCCCTAGGCACATCTTTGCTGTCTTGTTTGTTTCTGTAGCACTCCTGGTCTCCTGGCCAGCTCCTGCACAGGGGCACAAGACACACCGCTACACACTCAAACAATTAATCACTTGAGTACCCAGCTCCCTGAGCTCATTTCCTGGTAAAAGATTCATTTCACTTCTCCTCTCTGACTCTCAGTACTTAAGACTGCCAGCCACACCAGGGGAGTCCCACCTAACAGATACGGGTCCCATGTGCCATCTCACCTCTGTACAGGCACCTCCTCCCCTGCGGAGGGGCGATTCTTACTTCTTAGAATTACAAAATGGTTGAGGCTGGAAGGGACCTCTGGAGATCACCTTGTCCAGCCCCTTCAGGGTGGGCACTTGAGAGGAGGGAGACCCACAGGGAAAAGCACACGGCTCTAGGGCAAGGCTAATCTGACCTGTCCACAGGCAATCACCACAAGCCTATGCTGGCATGCTCACAAGCAACCGCATCACTGCTGCTTTGCACATTACTGCCAGTTGCCATCCACCACCGTGCAGGTGCTGCAAGCCACGGCAAATGCATGGAGAGCTGTGGCCGTAAGTTGGTTCCAGAAACAGCTGCTCAACCACAGTGCAGGGACTTGTGTCAGCAACTGCACAAGGAACCAGACAGCTCACATACAGCACCAGCGTAGCAGGAGCCATCTCCATCCCCAGCAGCATATCTGCTCTCTTGGCATCACAGCACCAGGGAGGCTACAGGAGGAAGGTGAAGGATGGGGCAGAAGGGCAATGGATGGGTACAGAGGGTGGGAGAGGAACTGGGAGACAGGCAGTGTGACCAGCCATGACAGAAAACAAGGAGCCAGAAAAAGTATTCTTGGTAATCTAAAAATAAGATCCTTCAGTTCTTCATCTTTGCCACCTGTGAGGGTTTCAGTGCAGAGGACTGAGACGTCTAAGATAGTCCAGGGAGACAGTAACTGCGCCTAAACTGCAGGACACAGGAACAGCTTTCAGCACAAGTATTTGGTGGGAATCAAGTCATATCACAGCTCCACAGCAGAAGGATAACACAGTCATCCCTCCCACTCTTAACGCCAAAATAAGTTAAGGCAGTAGGAGCTGAGCAGTCAGCACACTGTCCTGGACTCACATACAGCCCTAAACAGCGACACACTCTGCCTTTAGAAAGACCTCAAGGTGCTGGGCAGACATTTGCAGAGCATCAGGAACGTGGAGATGATGTGCTGGAGACCTCTGCCAACCCTCCTCCTTCAGACTCAGTGGAGGTCACAGCCTGTCCAGTTGCTCATGGTTTCTTTATTCTGGCTCCCTTTTAAAATTTTTGCAGTTCTTTGTCTAGAAACACCTTCGCTGCTCTCAGCGGCTGTTGTTCTTCCTAACTCAACTGTAACTTGCTTTGTTTGTTCTGTTTATCTTTCCAAGGACACTTTGTCTGGTTTTGCTTATCGCCTCTGTTCTTCTTAAAGAGCCTTGAATCACACCAGAGCAGCTACTCTACTCACTGTTTTTGTGGTTCATAATATGTTGCTTGTGCTAACCATCACTCACACCAGCTACAGACTGTTTGTTTGACCTGCCCTCTCTCTTGCTGAGTTTTGTGGGAAGGAAAGCTGGACACACAGCCTGGAAAGGAACTGTGACATGCTCTAATCCCACAGATTAGGCATAATTTATTGATGCAGAGTGAAGAACCAAAACATAGTACTGTGCTGCAGGGGTATGTTGGTCTCCAGCTTTACTGCCACAAACAAAAATTCCAGGTAGCCAGGACAGCTGAGCAGAGCAAAAACTACTTGGGTCACCTTTCCCAGCATCTTCATCCTCCTGATGGTTGGAGTCCAGTGGGAAGGACCCACCTCGAGTCAGCCCACCCCACCAGGGCCAGCACACCTCAGGCTGCTCTGCTCTGCTGGCGCTCACTTTGAAAGACTCCAGCACCTGGGAAAATGACTGGTCTCACTTCTGTATCCCCACTTTGTTCGGTGGGGCTTGCTCTCTGTTGGCAGCAGTGCAAGACCAAACTCAAGTGTTTCTTAGCCCAGTTTTCTCCTCTGGCTACCTGTGCATGCCTTAGCAAAGTTCTCTGAAACCTCGGCACAGCAGGGCAAGCAGTTTCAGGCCAGCTGCTGCTGATCAGCATCTGTCAGCTGGTTCCAATGGCACAGAACTAGTTTACACCAACAAAAGATCCTGTCCAGGAACTGAGAAGCATTGTTCTCATTACCTCTGCAATGCTTTTGGTCGCAAGCTATCCCACAGGGAATGGTGGCACTGGCTGTTTCAGCCTGGTTTCCAGTAGAAACCAAACTTAAGCAATCACGCCATTTGTGTTTGTTCATCCATCCCCAACAGCTCGTGAACCCATCGGGAAGTTTAACTCGAATCTGACAGAGGGAGTCAAGAAGGTAATGGTCTGACTCGATTTGCGACATGAGATCCCTCTCTTCTATTAATTGCATGGGAGGAACCCACACAGAAAGCTGCTGGGAGAACTCAACTTCTGTCAGACACAGGAAAACAGTACACAGAGCTTCCCCAAACACCCTCCTCATGCACAAGCTTTAGGCAGGACTTACACTTTCCAGGACACCAGAGGACCCACCAGAGAAGACAGAGCCTTGGGAGAGGAGGTTTCCTTGACCTGGCTGCTCAGACTTGCTGCCTCTGGTTTTGCACTGAGGCTGCCACCACCACAGAATGACCAAGAACGCCAGTACCTGGCGGAAGGAAGCAGCTCCCCACCTTGGGAGACCAGCACCCAAAAATGCCAGGCAGCATCAACAATGCCCAGGCCCCAGAACAGCAAGAAGGGCCACAATTTTCTAATTTTTCCAGGCAGGTTTTAAAGATAATGGTGTCTTTTCTCCAGGCTTCACCAAACACTCAGAACAAAATCCAGGGGAAACAACTGATGTCAGTGACTGATGTGCCCACTACAGAGCTTGAGCTGTTCATAGGAGGAAGCACAAAAATAATACAAGTTCACTATTTATCTAACACTGGCCAAGGGCAAAGTCAACAAACAGCCTTGGTATCTCCGAGGAGACACAAAGCTGACAGCTCCAGCCTGCCCTAAACGGACACAGGATGCATTAACTTTGGCAGCGCTGACTGCTGCATGCTGTCATGTCAATAAACATCTCCATACAGAGCTCTGAAGGAGGTGAATGGTCGTGGGATGTGGAGAGGAACAGTATTTTCTATAACAAGACAAGGGAGAGAGAAAAATCAGTCTTATAAACAATAACACTTAACTTCATGATAAGCCCATAAATAAGGAGAAGCAGGAGTGCTGATGGGGGAGGCTGTCCCAGACACTGCCTGAAGGCACAGTATTGCTTACACTGCTGTGCAGCTGTGTACCGCTAAGGAGGTGGTGGTGCTGATGACATGCTCCCACCATCCTTGCTGCTGCTTTCCTGTATGTGTCCAGAAACACGTTTACCTCGCCACACGGTGTGGCTCTCTCTGGTCACCCAGATCTCTCCTCTCCTAGAACACGGTCTCCATATGCCAGTCTGCAAGGAGAGGGACGCAGCTCTGTGCCAGGCTGTGGCTGGAGAGCTAACCTGGGGCAGGGTTCCTCCGAGCCCACACCTCCTCTCTGAGTCAGCCCCTTTCCCACCTCATGGCCTGTAGGCAAGTCATCAGCAAAACTACATCAGGCTGTTACAGTAGCTTACATATGGCTCCTCATGATGCGGTTACTGTGGGAAACGCACAAGCACGAAACTATGGGTCACAGTGCAAATTTCACTCACTCAGATGTGATTAGTCTAACACAATCCCTTCAGCTGCTTACTTTGAGAAGGGAAGCTTGTTTCAAACATCGTCAGAGAAAGAGGGCTGCCTGAAGTGGAACCAAGAAGAAACGAGCAGCCCAGGCAGCAGAGAAAAGTCAGGCCATCAGCCCCGAAATGCACATCACAGCATAAAACAGGCAACAGCTCATGAAGGTCTCTCTGAATAGAACTGTGCCCTCCAGTGTACCAACTGTTTGCCCCCAATCTGGTATGGTCCACAAGCTCACTGAGAGTGCGCTCTAAGCCATTAATAAAGACACTAAACATTATTGGTCCCAGTGTCAAGAAAGCACTGAGTATCTCTGCCTTTTCTATGTCCTGTTTCTAGGTCCTCTGCCCCAGTAAGCAGCAAGCTCACACTTTCCTTAGCCTTCGTTTTGCTGCAGGCACATTCGAAAGAGGCCCTTCTTGGTGTCTTTCACATCTGCTGGCTCCAGCACTGCTGAGCTTTGGCTTTCCTCACTCCATTCCTGAAAGCTCAGGCAATGCTTCGATATCCACCGCTGGTAGCCTGTCCCTGCTTCCACCACCTGTTCAGGAGTCCCCTCCTGGGCTCGTCCCCGAAGCACCGCTCTTACATCAAGGAAGCTGGTCCCTGTCCAAGATGCTGCTATTTCAGTCGATCCAGGATGAAAAGGAAGGCAAATCTGCAGTCCAGTCTATTCAGGGGGGATGAAGCACGAAATTCCACCCTTCCCAAAACATCTAAGCTGCACATACAGTACAGAACCATTTTAAGTGCAACAATGCCCCCTGCCTGTCTCCGTCCCAGCGCTCTCTTCCCATTCCTTTGAATTTTCCAGCTACAAATCAGTAGATTTAGATCTGTGCCGTCTCTCATACCACAGCTAGGACATGAAACTCCACATTTAGGGGAGATAGGACTTTCAGGACTGGATTCTGCTTCAACAGTTAAGGGTGGCTTCACTAACATATCTGCTGTTCAGCCTGAAGCAGGTCTTGGTTGTGGACAAGACAGGTCACTTTCAGAGGCCCACATCCTCAGGAGCACCCAGAAACTCAGCTCCCTCTGTTTTCAGTTTCACAATCCATACTACTAACTTCATCTTGCCTCTCCTTTCAACTCCTTCACCTTTTCCAGACTCCCACTGTGCCAGAGAGAGGATATTGCCCAGATCTTTCCACTGACCTCACTATGGTGCTCTGCATCTTCTCGCTCTCTAAGGGTAGCACCTTGTCTTGACTCACTGCTTTCTCCATGTGAAGAGAACAAGCAAAGATGGAGGAGGGGCAGCTCATGGTGCCAAAGGAGGCCTGCTGGGCTGGAAAGGGACAGGTGTTTGTGGAGTGAGGTGATAAGTTCTGAGCCGTGACCTGGGCCCCCATGGGGAGCTGGTTGCCTGAGTACCCTTGGCTGTGAAGAGGACTAGCAGAGCCTGTACCCAGAGCAGATTGTCATGACTCTACGGAGCAGGACAGAAGAGCTGCCAGAACTACTCTCTGGGGAGACAAGGGGCTGGGGTAGGATCACAGACATCCCTGACGCAGAAGAAAGTGGGTACTGAACGTGGAACAAGGGAGTGAGCAGCACAGCAAGGGAAAAGTTTGGGGCGATGAGTCACAGACTGAACGCAAACACAGACACAGGCTATCACGCGGTAACTAGCTACTGCGTGTCAGCATTACAGTCCATGTGCATTCGCTTAGTCCGTGCAAATAAGGTCATTTCAGCCAGCTTAGTGCGGTTCTGTCACGTTGGCTAACTCAAATTGACTTGCATGTGCCATGGATTAAGGGTGTGCACACAGATGCTCCCCACTGTCAGCTGATGTACAGCAGCATATTCCTCTGTGATAACTTGTCCAGTCTGTCCACACCTCCAGCTTCATAAAAGCTTCATCAGCAGGACAGGGAAGCCTCCAGAAAAAGCACCTGGGGTATGGTAAGGTAGCTAAGGAGGTCACACAAACCAGGCTGCCAGTGGGGTTATGTTCAAACACAATAAGGACCCACCCCATGCCGTTTCTGCCTTCCATCTTGGGCATGCCTTCTCCAGGACCACAGCCTCCCATGTTCCTCTCCTAGGCTAGAGCCTACTGGGCTTGGAGATGGCTGCTTGACAGAACTGCCTCGTTAGGAGGTTTCGCAACAAGCTCCCTGTGACTGTATTAAGAGGCCTGCATCATCTGTTTTGACTTTGCTGGATTTGTCTGTGTTCAATATATTTCTTGCAAGGGTCCCAGTTCAGCCCTCGCTGACGTCAATGGGAGTCGGTCCATTCCCTTCAGTGAGAGCGAGAGCTGTCCCTTGGAGCTTGTATCTCGACTGTCTCATTTCAAGCCCAGCTCCATACACTCTCCTACCTTTCCTATCCCTTCGACATGGCTGGTGGCTCTAGCCTGTACCTTCTGGCTGACCAGTGGATCCTGTCCCAAACTCGGTCCTTGTTCTCTAACATTGTATCACTCTCCTTTGTTGTTTACCACATACCTTGATTTTCTGAGCACCTTCAGCATCGTATTTCCTCAGCTGAACCCTCAGCAACGTTTCCATTTCTTAAACATACACAAAGCAAGTTTTGCTACTTGGCCTCTCCATCTGGGTGATATCCTCCTTCTACAGCACAGTCATCCACTTTGACAGTAAGGAAGGCTTTCGCTCGCTAGTTTTATTTCTGCATTAGTTCTTCAACAGTCAGTTCCCATCCCAACTTAGATCTCTGCGTGGGTGATTATCAAAGAGGAATGCTGGACAGGAGGCTCACCAAGAGTCCGAGCATCTTGTTTCAACACTACACTCTGTTAAGGATTCCCACTGAGATTTTGGATAAGCCATTTAAATTCTTTGCTCCCTCCTGCAAAACCGGGAATCGTGCTCCCCTCTCTCCAGTGGTTTTTAATGGAGAGATGTCCTCACAGGACTTTTGAGACCACTACTAAAGCTCATGCAGAGAACTTTACATCCCCAAGTCTTTCAGAGTTAGCACCATTACTGCTTCTGAAACACTTCAAAAATGGACAAACAAAGATGCAAAATATTAGCTGATCACCCACCAGATAAACATTTCATCACATCCATGGACTGCCAGAGAAGAGGCGGGACAACACATGCCATGCATGCATTGTTTTAAGCCCTTTCCTAGAGCACTTACTCCAGAGATGCTGGGGAGAGCATCCTGCACTAGCCAGCTCCATGGTGTGACCCAGTACAGCCTTGCTTACGTTTGCATGTTCATCCTGGAGCCAAACTGTCTGTCTGATTTATGTTATCCTAAGGAAGATCTTGAGTTAATGACATTAAAGTTCTTCAGAGAAGACCCATCTCATGGAAGAGGGACAAAGACAAGGCAAGAGGGAACAACAGGAACTCTCTTTCTTCCACATCCCAGCTGGGCTCGGCTGGAGCTGGCTCCAATTCTGCTGGTGGAGCCCAGTGCTGCGTGCACTTCTGAGCCTGCCACAGTATCTCCCAGTGCCAGAGACACACTCTTAGGCAAAGCAGGAAGCAGATGGGCTAAACGCGGCACCCCCACCCCCTTGCGGCAGGCACAGTTTGAGAGAAGGGGATCGTTTTTATCAATAACAGATATTCTGCTGGAAGGCGGTAGGCTTCCTGTGAGCTTCAGCAGTGAGGAAAGAATGGCAAAGCACTCAAACAGCAGTCAGCCACGGTTCCAGGGGAACACTTTCAAGATGTGGTCTGTCCCACTGATACGCAATCACAGAGAATTCAGCCTCAGGAGCAACCCTACATACCACCAGATTTAGCGATGAGAAGGAGGAGAGACGATGCTTCAAAGCTGATGGTGTCCAGGATACCTCTGCACATCATCCCCCTGAGGATCTGCTGAGGCCCATTAACTCTGCAGCAGGGAAAGCCGCTTTGACTAAAGCGCTCACACCCATCTCCCATCTTGCAGGCAAACCAGGGGGAATGAACTGTCAAAGACAAGGCCAGCCAGCATTGCGCTCCCTCAGCTCTTCACCTGCACAGCACTGGTACCAGAGACAGGCAGGGGATGGAGACTGCAGTGACACTGCTGCCGGACTAAGCAGGAACCAGGGATGTGAGGAAGGGGAAGAAGGAGAGATGGAAAAGGTGAACATGGGTTGCCAGAGCCTTGGTCAGGTGGGAGCTGGGCAGAAATGGCAGCGAATCCACTATTTATGAGGAGTAAAGTGTTACAGAGCACAGCTGGGCCTGGACTACCTTCACCGACACCACAGCCTGCCAAGCTCCTAATAAAACCCAACACAGGTTGACTTGGGTTCTCATGGTGCTCCAGAGCAGCAGCTTCACCCTCCCCACCTGGGGCCCACATGCGCTGCGAAGCAAGTGCTTCCCCAGCATCTCACCACATCCAGGGCCTCCAGGGCTTCCCCACCCACCTCCACAGCCAAGCCAAGCAGCCCAGGAGCGGGTCCATGCCGTCACTGCTTAACCTGCCCTCCGCAGCCCCACCTCTCCACACATGCCTCCCCACTCCGAGCGGGGACGGAGTACGCCCATGGTCTGTTGTTGTTGGTTTTGGCTCAGCAGTAGCAGGCTGCTTCCAGCAAGAGTGGTATGAATAATTGCCCAATTAACTGGAGGAACTTCCAGATGTGTGTTTGCTTTCATATCCATCCAGTCCCCCTCAATCCCACGTGCCTAACGCTGCGGAGAGCCGTGGGGGTGGGAGAGCCAAGGCTCTGCTAGCTCACACAGCAGCATGGGCAGGGCTAGCCTGCTGCCTGGCTCAGCTCCCCTTTCCATCCCCACCTCCCTCCCACTCTTTAAATGGGGAAATGGTCTTTTTTTTAACGACCCAGGGAGAAGGAAATTTGCCCTGCCTGCCAGAGCTTGGTTACGCATGCCAAAAGCAGAGCAAGCAGAGAAGAAAGCTGATCCCATGTTATGATTTTTATCAGGTGCACATACAGTGAACCCTCTTAAGACAGGGGGTTTTTTGCCATTTCCCCCGCCCCTCCATTCCCATTGAATAATCTTGCACTCAGTGGAGGTTTTATTATCAGCCAAACTGCTTTCACTCTGCGGGACGCACTGAAGCATTTCAAGACTGTGGTTATTCTCTGTTATCAGTGGGATCCAGCCCTCGCATTGCCACCCATCCGCTTCACACTGCCTGAGAAAGGGAAGCAGTTTATAGGGTCCAGGTGGAGATTTGACCTGGGCATGGGGTGTCTGGAACGCAGTCAACAGAACATGCCCAAAGCGGCTCAGAGCCCAGAGACAACGTAAGCTTCCCACCAGCACTCACTCACACAAAAAGTGCAAGGGTGGCTTTCACCTCCTTTGATTTTAGCACCCATTTCAGCACCTGAATATCTAAGCTCCAGTGAGAAGAAACAGAAGCAGCTCCGGAGCAACCTGCTCCATCAGACAGTGCTTAAGACAAATGAGCTGATTCTCTGATGGCAGGCTTCAGGCCCCATTGAACAGCACAGATGGAGCTTAAAGGGCAAAATTACACCAGATGGCAAACTTCTAGACAGCTACTGTTTGGGGAAATGAATGTCATCCAAAACATGTGCTCTGCCCAACCACAGCATGAGTGAAGCAACCTCAGCTCAAGGCATTCTCCCAGATCAAAACCTCATCCTTGGGACCCTTAGGTCAGGACGTCCAGCAGTAACGGCAGCTAGAGGTGATGACTCTATTTGGAATTGGCATTAGCTTGGCATCGTGGGAATCACACGACTCCTTGTGTCATCCAGCTCCCAAGGTTTTATCTTGCAAACCTTCAGACAGCAACTAGCAGAGAGCACCTGGGACACATACCAACACAACCACAGCCAGAACATCTCCTTCAGCACCAGCACAAGAATGCACATATGGCACTCATAGGACCTGCTTTCCACTCAGCAGCTGGCAAAGACGGAACCCGAAGAAAAGAGGACAAACTGCCATGTGATCCTTCCCCATGGTGTACAGAGAGCAAATGCTCTCTCTAACTACGAAATTTCAGTGAAAGCGTGCTCCTGAAGCTGGCTAAATGGTTTGGACAATGCTTTGCTTCCCCATCCTTTGAATCAGGACAACTGGACAGGGCACACAGCCAAGCTCCAAATAACTTTAAAAGATGAATGATGATGTTTTCCTGAGACCACAACAGCCAACATTAACTTTTCAATAATCAGCAAATAGCCCAATGTCAAAAACACTTTTCCACACCAAATTTCCATACCACACCTTGCAAGACTGGGGTATTAAGTCCCATTTCTCACAAGTGTCTCTTCAATCACTGGAAAAGTCACTGCTTCCGAGAATGACTTCCCCTGGCCCCCTAGATTACTATTGAAATCCAGCCCACCTACAGCAATGACGATTCATTTGTCCCCTTCTCTCCACAGCATATTTCCAGGTCAAATCCAGACACGGCGAACTAAACGATCAGGTTGTTTGCTTCACAGCATGAACCTGGTTGTTAGAGAGCAACTGACCTGATGTTACGCCTTCCTTGAGGAGGAGTTATTCACGGCTTCTGTGCTTGATCTGCTGCAGGTGGAGCAGCTTAAGCAGGCTGGCATTTGTTCTTCCCCAAGAGGACAGGGTGCTGGAGCCTGGAGAGGAAGGAGAAAGTGCAACACGTATGAGGAACATGAGGAAGGGCCTGAGGGGTGAGACTGTACAGGACCAGGTGCGGTAAAGATGGGGAATTCAATAAATGCTTGAAGGAAGACAAAACTGTGTGTTTCCTAATGACAACAAGGCCATACATCTGTCCTGGGCACTGGTCTGACATTCATGGGGCAGCGGCCCTGAGTCCACCCGCCCACAATGTTGCTGTCAGAAGGCAGAGGAAGCTTTTGGGCTGTGCGGCATTTCGCACGGGTGGAACAACTGGCTTCCCCTCCACAGCCATCGCCCTCCCCACCACCCGGCAGGACTCTAAGTGGGCCATAAATGTTTTCAGCATGGCACTTTACCAAGCACACACCATAAATTACAGTCCTGTGTCGATAATAAGTCAGGTAATAGCGCCACTTTATTGTCCTGCCAACTGCACAAAAGGTGGCAGAGAGGAGGGAAGAAGGCGGGGGTAGACGCCTATTAGCACCAGGCTGGATTTTACACACGATGGAAAGTGTTTGTTCAGCTGGAAGTGAGAACGGTCCTTAACCCAAGAGCACGCGCTAATGAAAACAGAGTGTGCAGAGGGGGTGAGGGGCACCAGCACAGAGTGGCAATTCACACTCCAGCACAGGTGCGAGGGCTGTGAGGACCAGGCCTGGGTCAGAGCGCCCACCGAGCCTGCCTCTGCTCTGGCTTCATTTCACACCTTTTGGAAACACTAATTGCAAGTTTTGCTTTGCCCTAGGGGAGACCACAGACAGGTCTGAGAGCACCCAGTGCCATGGATTTTGGTGCAAAGCCCACTTGACAGGCTGAGCTAGGGACCTGCCCTGGCCGTTCAGCTGGGACAGTGAGGAACCCGCTCCAGCCAGAGGCCCTCTGGGCACCACATCCTCTTCTCATCCATCACCCAGATGGGTTCAGCCTATTCTCGGGTCTCCAGAAAGCAAAGCCATGGGATCGCAGTCTGGTTTTGCACTTGCTTGTCCACCCACCTCTGCTGTGAACTCTGCAGGCTCCTCGCAGTTCCCACTCCATCACACTATGTGGTAAATGCACCCAAGACCCAGAGCCAGCTGCCCAGGCAGAGGCACAACACTAATAAGTGACATCAGTGCCCAAAAAAACAGATCCTGGTTTGCCTGGTGAAAGCCAGTAAGTCCCCTGAGAAGAGGTAGTGCTGCACTTGGGCTGATGCAGAGGAGTACAGGGAGAAGGAAGGGACCAAAACAACAACGACAATGCAGGGCATAAGTCAAGCAACATTTAGTTATCCATCCAAGTCTGTAGCATGTGACTCACCAGCAGTCCCTAAAGCTTATACGATACACCTGCACTTAAGAATAAACCAAACTCCTTCAAAATCACCCTCTCAGGAAAAGCCCTGGGAAAAGAAGCCATTCCCTAAGACCCCGCAGGTCATCAGGCAGGCACTCCATGGAGGGAGACAAACTGTCACATGCAAGATCCCTCTGCAATGAACTCTCTTCTTCCAGACAGTCAGGAGCTGCCAAGAGTGCCCCAAAGGTGCCCAAATGCCAGAGGGATCTCTGCGGACCTGACCCTACTGGGTATCTAACGCGACAGCAGTACCTGCGGTCAAAGCCGGATGCTAACAGGCAATCACCACACGTTTTAGAATACCTGGTGCATACTACATGTCACCATACAGCTATGTCCTGGTGCCCTCAGGGAGGAGGGGGATTAAAGTCATCCAGAAGGGAGGCTGCTCATTCCCTCCTAAAACAATCCCCTGTCCACGCCAAGAGGATCCCCCAGTACCGAAAGCTAACCCTTACCATGGCGTCCATGGTACGACAAGATGACCACCTGTTCCTAGCAGGCAGGAGGCACTGTAGCTGGGGAGAGGGAAGGGACAAAGAAACAGGAAAAACTGGCTGAAACCCATCCAACTGAACGGAAAACGCAGCGTCCGTAGAGCACTTCTTGGAGCCACTGAGAAATGCGTGGCTGCCTTTACAACAGTGTCCCTTTTACTGTCATTAAAACATCCACCAGTACTCTTCCAATTTTGGCACCTTTGGCTTTAGCCTCACCCTCACTGCCAGGAGGAACATCAGCAGCCCATCCAGAGGGGCGGAACCAGATCTGACTGCTGCAAGTGATCCACACCACTGGGCAAACCTCTATTAAGATGCCGGCACATGATATGAAAATGATTTGCTTAATTATCCCACGGTAATTCCCAGTTTGACCCACAGGAGGTCACACTTTGCCAGGCTTATCAGCTTTCCATGCAAGCAGCCCTGCGAAAACAGCATTGCTGTGGGACTACCAAAGCCAGTTTCACCAGCCCAGCTCAGGGCTTGGCCTAGGTCCCTTCTGCACATCCCGGAGTTCTCTGCTGATGCTCCAGCCGCTCTCCTGCCCACGCTAGGAGCGCTTGCCTCCTCTCCAAGGCTGTGGGACACCCATACAGACAGTTCTTCTGCGTGATGGCCCATTCCACGCCCTCAGACATTCCTCACTTTCTTTTTTCTTGCTTTCCTGTCCTTTCTCAGTCCAGCCTTCCAGTCCCTCCATTACCCCTGCCAAAAAGACTCTGTTACATCCAGTGCCTAGACCATAACTCCAGGCTCGTTTCATAAGAAAATGAGAGATATACAACTGCATACACTGGAGAAATTTCTGTTCCAATACGCTTCAGGAAAATGAGCATTTAGGTGGAATAGCATCCACACACAAAAAAATGGTTCAGTATGAGCTCACCTGTTGCTAGTCTTCAGAGAATAGAGAGAAAAGCTCCCTCAATACACATATCCATACAAAAATAGGCTTCATTGAACACCGTACTTGTGGAACTACTTCTTTCATGCCACGTGAAAGTTCTCCAAAACTCAGGGAAGTTGTTGATTGGTAGCCCTATAAACTAGTATCCTTCATTTATCCCTAGAAAGCCCTTGCAGGCTTACTGCCCTCAGTGCTCAGGGGGTCACTGGGTCTTGCTCTTCACTTGATCCGCCGCAGGGTTTATTACTTAGAGCCTTAGCATTCCTTGGCTTCTGCAAAGCTGCCAGAAACAAACACCCTTCTCCAGAAAGTAAAGTAGATGCACTTAAGCATGTTTTCCATCAGCCATCAACCAGCTGGTTAAGTATGGTTTTCACCCTCTCTTTCACAGTCACAGACACTCCAACAGCCTTGGTACAGGCTAATGAGGATTATTCACATGGCCATGCAGTCTACAAGGTTTTAAGACAGCACACAGCATCCACTCTGTTCACATCACCTGCCACTATTTCAAGCTCTACTAGTCCATAGGCTTCTGTGTTCTTTTATCCTGCCAACACACATGTCCCTTCTGAAAGATCTCCCCACATCGACCTTACCTCTGTGCAGGGCTCTGCCTCCTTGAACACTATCCCCTATGGCACCTGGGTTACTGGAGTGGTAAAACCATTGGGCAACGCAGAGACTTTGGTGACAAAAGTGTCACCATTACACTCCTAAAATACCTCTTGATAGTGTACCACCGAGCATCAGTATAGAAGTTTGGAGAGAGCCTTCCATTACTTCTACTTTCTGAACACCAAGAACAACTCTTTGGCTAAAGGATATGTTCAGTCCAAATTATGGTTCACACTTCAGCAGAGAAATTCCTGAAGTCCAATCCATCTCCCTGTGCCTGGTCTCGCTTTTCTAAAGCCTGTCAATCCACAGCTTTGTTCACACAATATGAACACCTTCCCTGTGCTGCAGTTTCCCTGGAGAAACATGGGAATACCAGCACTGCTTTACCTCAGAGGGGCACCATGAGCCCAAACATGCAGACTACTTAGGACCCACGTACCACAGTGACAGCATGCTATAAATACTGGAGACAGATGGAAGCTTTTCATCTTCCTACAAAGTCTTATCAAATACTGCCCACATTTATCTCTGTTCCCACACCTCTCCATCTACTTTCATCCTCTTCTAAACCTGCTTTCCTTGCTAGCTCAGCCTCATTTGGTGTAGGGAATAAAATCCTTTCCATGTGTGTAAGCGCCCTTGAGGACTCCACAGAACCAAACACAAATGAATGTAAAATAATGCATTGTATTTCCAATTTACATTTGGATAAATGAATCACTTCTCAGTACAGCTTCTGGATAAATGAATCACTTCAGTACAGCTTCTGGAAATGGCTCTGTCGTGTGCTTCTGTGACACGAGTTGATTGCTCTCCACAGCAGTCACACTGAAGCCCTGAAGGAAGTGCATATTAACAGGTCTGTTTAGTGCTTTCAGCCAGTTCTGAGCTTAGCCATGCTTTCAAGCAGTGGGACTGCCCTGCCTTCTGAAGCGCTGGCCACTGCCCGAGCCCGGGTATCCAGCACTGCATGTCGCCTCAGTGCCCGCGACCCTACCAACCGTTTCTCCCTGGCGCGATAGATGCTGTGTCTATCTTGCTTCTGATCACTGCCCAGTAGCTTTAAGATAAATATGAAAAATCCTCTTAAGACCCCGTTTAAAATCCAGCTGCAATGGCTACAGCTTCTCTTCGTATTCTGTGTTTCAGTACCACGTCGTGTCCTTTCCTTGTGGCCCTCCCTGTGTTGTCTTTTGGATTGTAAACCTTCTGGGTAAGGGATTTGTTATCTGTTCGGCAAGAGCCTGCATTGCCAAGCTGTGTACGTTTACAACGCCATATAAAAGATTAGCACTTTATTGGTCACTTAAGCATTCCTAGTTAATAATCTTTAATGTGGCAGTTACTTACCCAGCAGTAAACAGAACACTGCTGCCAAGTCAAGTCAAATAAACACTGTGGAAGTCCTTCATCTTTAGAATGAACCCACTTCTGTCCCAGCCATTTCAGGCTTTGCAAAAAAACAGTCGCTTTTGTTAGTGAGCACGAAACTATTCACATCTTAAAGCAAGGGTTGTATCTAACATTTGCACTGAGCTGCTCACCTGAAGCCTCTGCCAGGTTGGTAAATAACGCTGTCTCCAGCGCAAAACCACAGGCCCGGGGCCTCCTCACCCAGCACCGCCCCTCGCCGCCCCCCACGGCCCCCCTCGC
>Ga0065711_1027506_pt1 | contig 48634 bp, 20 predicted proteins | sample Hoacrofraction12_FD_59098 | JGI IMG/M metagenome (GOLD analysis project Ga0065711, IMG submission 59098) | Hoatzin crop microbial communities from Cojedes, Venezuela - Epithelial fraction 12 v2 (version 2) | ecosystem: Host-associated > Birds > Digestive system > Esophagus > Crop | place... | reverse complement strand
GCTTATAAATATCTGAAGGGTGGGTGTCAGGAGGATGGGGCCAAGCTCTTTTCAGTGGTGCCCAGTGACAGGACAAGGGGCAATGGGCACAAACTGAAGCAGAGGAAGTTCCAGCTGAACATGAGGAAGAGCTTCTTCCCTCTGAGGGTGACGGAGCACTGGAACAGGCTGCACAGGGAGGTTGTGGAGTCTCCTTCTCTGGAGATATTTAAGACCCACCTGGACAATGTCCTGTGCAGTCTGCTGTAGGCGACCCTGCTTCGGCAGGAGGGTTGGACTAGATGACCCACAGAAGTCCCTTCCAACCCCTACCATTCTGTGATTCTGTGTGTATCATGTACGCAGAAGTATTACAGAGTGCATGACAGATCTCATTTGCACAAAAGATCTGCAGTGAAAACAAAAGCAAGAAGTCCTTCTTTATTCATTCCACAAAGGAGGAAGTATGCACTGGGTGAATAAATACTGGACAGGTATTTACATTAACAAAAAGCGGATATATTTACCCCTGTATTTTCTCACCCTACCGCTAAACACTTTCAGAATTCCTAGTCTCCTTGTGGTGATACTATTTAAAAAAGGACCAATACAAATCTGTTCATCTGCACCCCACCAAGAAAGCAAGTCTGATTTCCAGAAAAACAGCAAGGACTATTTTGACAAACACTTTCATGTGACAGAAGGAAAAAACAGGATAGGGAGGGGGAAAAAAGCATCCAGACAGGGATGAAGGGAACAGATCCTTCATTAGACACAGAACAAGATGCCATTTTTATTTGAACATACCTGACTGAAGTCCTGTAATCCACAAGTAGTCAGCATAAAACAAAAATGCATACACTGTTCAGAGGTGATACTTCATATATACCAACATCTAGCTGAAGCAGGTGGAAATCATTTAAAACTTTAAAGAATGCAGAAAACATGGAATTTGTTCATGAAAACAATCTAGTAAGCAGCATCATTCATACTGTAAAGGAAACTGAGATCTTGAAGTATCTTCACAGAGAAGGCTGAACATGAATATCACCTAGTCTGACCTCCACTCAAACACAGGCCAGAGTTAATTCCTCTTTGAATTAAAACATTACTTAAGAATTTTTTAAAGTTATGGAAATACATTTTTTTGGTAGGTAACTCACCTCCTCACCCTCCACATTATTTTCAGACTGAATTTTTCCAACTTCTAGCTCTAGTACTTTCTCATGGCTTACACTGTTAGATAGAAGCAGAGTTCACTATTGATTTTCACTTTGTTATGTAACTAATTTGTCACTAACTCTGTCACAGTATCATAGTATTCTTGGTGACATCCCCAAACCAGAGTAAATGAATAGGTGAAAGGACAGCCAGACATTAAACCTTATTAAAAAATTACATACCTTCCACCAGATTCATAACTAGAGAAGCAGAGTAAGTGGTGTTGTAATACACAGCTTGTGGATAATCTGCCTTCCTCTCCTCCTCTAGATTGATTATCATTCTGAAGTGATTGACTGCTATCGTATCTACACTCAGCAGCAGTCAGTGTAAAGTCAGCAATTAATTTGAGCTATGTGACTCTATGATTTTGTATTTCCCAGCCTGGCCCAAAACAACACTACGCCCCTTGATGACTACAAGTCAGTCTAGAGTTTAGGTATGTATTACAGAAATCATGATCTAATCCTGCTTTATCACCTCAGCAGGAGAGAGATCATATGCAAGGCACATGGATATTTAGAGAGCAGCCAGAGGTCTGGTGGAAATAAGCCCAAAACTTCCTTCTGGAGGAATTAATGATTAAGAAAACGGGGCAGCAGGGGAAAGCAGAGAGAAGGCCAGAGAGGTGGAGAAAAAAATGAGCAAGAAAAATAATTTCCATCTGAAATATTTCTAAGAACGTATTTTTGTTTGGAATATGAAAAGGAAGCAGAAGCTATTAGATCCACTTTCCAGTCAACCCGGCATGCAGAAATATAGCTGCACAAGAACTATGCAAGCTAGCTTGCTACAACCACCTAAGAGCTTCTCAGCTTGACCATAACGAGAGTGAGGAATTATTTTCTTTTCACTTCTACTCACCTGTTTCCATAAAATTTGTTGCCAGTTATTTACAATATCCGAAGACATACTTATGTTAAGAATACTTTCAGCGTGTCAGTAAACAGCAAACACCAGTTCTTCAAGGTAGTGTAATGTTTTCCAGTATCTAGCAACTGATTGTTCTTCCGTCTGATTTTTAAAAGCCAGAGGTCTGGTGGAAATAAGCCCAAAACTTCCTTCTGGAGGAATTAATGATTAAGAAAATGGGGCAGCAGGGGAAAGCAGAGAGAAGGCTTTTTAAAAGCAGGAAGGATTTTTAAAAGCTGTATGATGTGTTATGCTCAGCTTAACAGGCTGTTTTGAAGAAATGAAAAAATCTTATCTAAAAAGAATTCATCACCAATCAAATCAGAGTTAGGATAGTGAGAAATAAAACTAAATCTTAAAACACCTTACCCCCACCCCTCCCTTCTTCCCGGGCTCAGTTTCACTTCCATTTCTCTCCCTCCTCCCCCCAAGCAACTCAGGGGGACAGGGAATGGGGGCTCTGGTCAGTTCATCACACTTTGCTGCTCCTTCCTCCTCAGAGGGAGGACTCCTCACACCCTTCCACTGCTCCAGAGGTCCCTCTCATGGGAGACAGCTCTCCACAAACTTCTCCAACGTGAGTCCTTCCCATAGGCTGCAGCTCTTCATGAACTGCCCCAGCATGGATCCTTCCCATGTGGTGCAGTCCTTCAGGCACAGGCTGCTCCAGCGTGGTTCACCCATGGGGTCACAAGCCCTGCCAGCAAACCTGCTCCGGCGTGGGCTCCTCTCTCCACGGGTCCACAGGTCCTGCCAGGAGCCTGCTCCAGCGCGGGCTCTCCACAGTATCACAGCCTTCTTCAGGCATACATCTGCTCCAGCACGGGGTCCCCTCCACAGGCTACAGGTGGATATCTGCTTCCACCATGGACCTCCACGGACTGCAGGGGGACAGCCTGCCTCACCATGGCCTTTATCATGGGCTGCAGGGGAAAAATCTCTACTCCAGCATCTCAAGCACCTCCTCACTGACCTTGGTGTCTGCAGAGTTATTTCTCTCACATAGTCTCACTCCTCTCTCTTGACTGCTGCCTTCACGCAGTTTTTTTTCCCCTTCTTACATATGTTATCCCAGAGGCGCTATCACCATTGCTGATGGGCTTAGCCTTGGCCAGTGGCAGGTCCATGTTGTAGCCGGCTGGCATCGGCTCTGTCAGATATGGGGGAAGCTTCTGGCAGCTTCTCACAGAAGCCACCCCTGTATCCCCTGCCGCTACCAAAACCATGCCTCGCAAACCTATAACAACCGTAAAGCTGTGTGGACAACACGATGGTAACTACTTTATCTCCTTTTGATTCTCAGATATTATTCTTAGCAGAGGATCTCAGGAAAAACAGTAGTACAATTAAGCACAGTGAATGAAAAAAATTACAGTTGCACATTTTATACTCCAGATGCAAAGACTACTACCATGCAATATTATAGCCCAAAGAAAGTGTGATGAATGAAAAGAAAGGTGAATTTTACAGCTCCAGGCGAGATGTGTTCAACAAAATATGAAGGAGTGATGTTGTATTACTAATGGGAGATTTAAGTGGGTTATGAACAATGTCTAGAGAACTGCTGAGTGGTTACTCAATATCTGCAATAGTGCATGAAAAGATGAAAAAGTATCAAGTGACTGGAAAAAAGGGCTTAATTGTCAAACTGCCAGAGAGCAGCTCTGTCACATTGTAATAAAGAAGTTATTGGGACCTGCTGATTTAAGAATCTCTAGTTTAGTAGCTGTTACTTAATCTCCTTCATTACTGTTGGAAAGCAAAGCACATTACATCACCTAGTTCCTTACCCCGTCCTCTCCAAATATTTATTGAACATGTCTGCCTTTTCTGCATTTGCATGATCAATTGCACTATTGCCATCAAGCAACATACTGATAAAATTGTCAGGTTTTATCTTATTCTTCATATATTTAATCCTCTAATTTCTCTTAATTCTGCTGACTATAAATTTAACCTTGTGTTCTTCCCTTATCAGTTCTCTGCAATTTCCAGTTTTTGATTTACAGTATTAAATATCTCTTTCATCCATTCATTGTATACATTTATTATTCATAATAGTGTTCTCATCCCCTCAGAGTCACTTTCTAATCAGCAAGACTCACACTCTGCTGTGGCTTTTTGGGCATTTAGTAAGCAAACATTTGCCAACTGCCATTCCCATTTTTGGCCATAACTGTTTTCTGTTTTGTTGCATCTGACCCTTCCAGGGCACAAAAACACAGGAATTTGGTATCCAGTCCATTTGTATGCAACTAAAATCAAATAAAGTTCATTTGCACCAAATCTACCAAGGGATTCTAAGACTGACAAATTCTATGATATGTCAAGAGGAGAGCCTCAAACTTTGCATAACACCCAGAGTTAGGAAACAGGTAAATTTTATTTTGTTATGTCAAGATGCAACACTGATTTGGCAAATCCTAATCTGCAATTCCATAAATTCAAACATTTCAGGGTTGGCAGGATGGTCCATCTGCATTAAGTCAGATGGAAGTCAATCACCATAATTCAGGTGAGACATCCCACAGTATATTAGCACATACAGAAAAGTAGACTATAGAAAGTAAGCAAGTAGCCAAGCTTTTCTTTCTGTTCATATTTTTCCTGATCCCTAGGCACAGTTTTAAGTCCAATGAAGCAGCAGAATTTTAGTTTTAAATTCAGTTAGATATGGCCACACGACCATTTACAGAAACCAAAGTTTTCTGTACCCCACAGGGGGTAGCTTCACTAATCTGCCTTCTGTAGCTTCTCATAGGAACACTACAGCACTGCAGTGTCCTCTTGGCCAGTGTTTTAATAACACTGCCTTGCTAAGTCTCGTGGGATTATTGGTCTAATAGATCCCAGTTATGACCAAGTCCTGAGACATAACTACCTCTGACAGACATTGTAGGTATAACTTAGCCACATTGTTTTCCTTATTCAATAGCCTCCTTTCATACACTTCCCCCAGTAAATGTGCTCCTTTCAATTGCTACCCTAAATCAAGCTTTTGTTACTGTCATCGTTGCTGCTTTTGCCTACCTACATCATAGGGTATTTGTAGATACATTCGTATCATGTTCAAAAAACAAGAAAAAATTCTGAAAAACTCTAAATGTAACAACCTAAACAAAATAAACTTCCTGAGGATGTCAGAAAAGTACATATAGGAGCTTTTTTCCCCATGTTGATTTTCTGAACTTTGCAGCAGTGGGACTTACATATGTATCATACAGGGCAAAAGAGAGAAGCTAGATCAACAAAACCTCTTCTACCATGATAAAATTACTCCATCAAAAGACTATGAAACTTGTTTTTGCAGACAAACATAATAAATCTTTTCTTTACCTAGATACACCAAAAAGCTGAAAAGAAAAAGTGCCATGTTTTACTTCATTGGGAAAGCCCTCATTAAACGTGGCATAGGCTGTGACAGAAGATATTCTGCTTGAATATTAGCTCTGAAACACAGTAAAACTTACAACATTGAAGGGAGATAAGAAAATTATTTGTTTTAAAACACTGATTACAGCATCAAGGTGTGAATATACCTAGATGCACAGAATGGTGATGTCAGAGGAAGATTATTACCTTCATAATATTTCAGCTTATATGTATGCATGCACACATGTTCACAGGTACACTTCTTGACCAGTTCTGCTAATATTCTTTTGAATAAAGTTATTTAAATCTGCAGTTTTGAGAACAGACTTGCTAAGTTGATTAGGTTTAACTGTTTTTATTTTAATGGAGAAGTAGTCCAAAATTAGTCTAACATGCAAAAGATTTCACTGCCTGATTTAAAGCAACTTCTGCACTGAATCATACCAATCAAGAACTTCAGCTGATCCTACCTAACAACCAAGCTTCTCACCTATCTTCGATACTTTTGTCTCTCAGAGGATTAAAATATTCTGGTTTTCCTTTTTGAACAACACTCAAATATATTGGGTTTTTAAATATTTAAAGTATCAGGAAAACTCAAATATTATTATTCAAGCAACAGTGCAGATATCAATTACACCTCAATTATGGATGATTTTGATCTATATTAAGAAGATGTAGATGACTAAATGTAGTACTGTCTATAGCACTGATGGCAGATATGGCTGGAAGACCCGAGGTGTACTATTACTAACCTTTTAACTGCAAGCCGAAGAAAACGTCAAACAAGTTCAAACCTAAAACAAGGCTTCACTATTTAAAGATATCCTTTCAGCTACTGTTCTAGCACCTGTATCAATTTCTCTCAGAAGACTATCTGAAGAGCGTAGCACCATGGAAGGACAGCAGCAGCTGAGAGATTTCGTCTTCCTATGGAACATGAAACAAAGCAAAATGATGCCTTTTATCTAAGCTTACCTAAACAAAGCCATACTTCATACAGTTACCTTCGGTTCTGGCTACAGGTATGTTTTATATTTGTTTGCCTCTAAAAGGAACAGAACATTTGTTTCTTTCTTTAGTAGAATATCTGAAGGAATCATTTACTTAAGAAATTTAGAGGTGCTAAATCCTTTTCCACCCCAAAACTGCTTCTCACAGAGAGCCAGGCAAGAACTTATGCAGGGTTTTTTGTGCTTTAGCACATCTCAACATCTGTTTTACTGTATATACATATATACATGTAAATCTAGGTAATTATTAACTTAAAATCTTGTCAAATACTTTATTTAATGCTATTTCCGTAAAGAATTATACTATTCCTTAACACAGAATAGCTCCATTTTCTTCCCTGCAATTGTGTTAATCAGCACTTCAGGCAACACAGATGGAAATGGACCAGGTAACAAGACTTATTACACTTCCTTTGACAGACCATCCCATTGTCCACCACAACTCGTGGCTTCATTATACCACATCTCCACTTTCCCTTGTGAAATTTCAGCCACAGATTTATATTTGCAAACTTATATTTCTCCTTCCTTGACATCTGAGTCCTTTCAAAACCCTATAGTCAATTATGTTTTACCTCATTCACATATCCAAATTGTATGCGAGTTAAAATAAATTGATTGAAATGCTTCCAATATTTGGATTTAACAATTAGTGATATTGCATCACTCACCAAAAGCACAACTACTCCACTGCTTATCTTTAAAAAGAGGGCTTGTAGGCACTTCTGACACGTCTAGATCCTTAGGCAATTCTTTCAGGTATTTCTAAAAATCTGATCATACAGCCATAAACTTAATCATAGCCTCTTCTACCACCACATATGAGCACCAGTTTCTCATTTTGACCAGGTCATTATCTAGCTTTTGATAAGGAGGAAGATGTTCTAACCTTTGTATATAAACACAATTGTCAAAGTTCAAGACTTGAAGGTAATACATTTAGAGTTTGGTGAAATTTTCCTCTCAAATCCTCTGAAATAAAAAATACTGTAGAAATCTAAATACAGTAATAAGAAGATTTAAAATCCCACAGACTTCAAAGGTATTACAAACACCCCACATTCTTCTGTAAGCAGCAAAATTAATTATGTGTGGTTTCCTAACATCTTGCAGTCGACAGATTTTGGTGCTAAGAAAACAATTTCCAACTGAAGCCATTCCCAGCATAGGGCATAGAGGGAATCTACATGGATAGTTTGTTTGGCATTATGTAATACATACTTCTCCATTGGTACATATTTAGGATCTTCCTTCTCTATCTGGCTGTCTATTTTCACTAATCTTGTATGCACACACAAATTATTTTGAGACACCTACTTCAGCCAATTTCTGCTAAAATTATTCAGTAGGTTCAATAATTTTTGAAAGTGTAAAAATGGTAACTCAAGAGAAACAGATTTGCCCGTTCATATTCACATACACAGAAAGATTAATCACTTAAAGTCACATATTCATGGAAAAATGAACTAAAAAAGCAGCAAAGAATGAAACAATTCAAAGCTTCTACCCAGTTATTCATAATAGTGTACTAAGGGACAATGGGCTTTACCAAAAGTCCAGAGCTCTATCCTCTTTGAGACACTCATCATATATATTATAACATAAACTTCCATGTTTCATACAATTTCTTGAGCTATCTCAGTTACTTGTAGAAGTCTAATTACAGAATTACAGAGTTCACTGTTCACCATCCATTAAATTACCCTTCTTTCTACAGCTGAATGAGCTCATTTAAATCTAACTTGGATATCTTCAGTATCATTACGAACCAAGACACCTCCTTAGCTGTTGATAAAGCAGCAGGGTATATTAGCTAGAGTAGTCTGGTATTTTGATTATTCAAAGAGTTGTATGGCTTTGTAAGAAAACAGTACAAATTGTTCCTGCATGACTGCCATGTTCTCACCTCTTCTTCTCAGAAATTCCTAAAACAGTATAGAAAAAAACACGGACAAAGATGGCCAGTACCTGTGACTTACTCTACAGTACCAGACACAGAAGTATGACTCTGAGGAACTACACCATAGATTTGCTTCAGAAAAGTACCACACAAAGGGCTGAATTGTGTCTCTCAACTATATCTGTGGTAGCAGAGAAAGTATGAGTACTTATATCACAGATCTTAGAACAGTTTGAGTTGGAAGGGACCTTTACAGGTCATCTAGCCCAACCTCACTGCAGTGAGCAGGGACATCTTCAATTGTAACAGGTTGCTCAGAGCCCCATCCAGCCTCACCTTGAATATTTCCAGGGATGGGTCCTCCACTACCTCTCTGGGCAAACTGTGCCAGTGTTTCACCATCCTCATGGTAAAAAATTTATTCCTTATATCCAGTCTAAATCTACCCTCTTAGAGTTTAAAACCATCAACCCTTGTCCTATCACTAGAGGCCCTGCTAAAACATGTGTCCCCATCTTTTTTACAAGCCCCCTTTGAGTACTGAAAGGCCACAATAAGGTCTCCCTGGAGCCTTCTCTTCTCCAGGCTGAACAGCCCCAACTCTCTCAGCCTTTCCTCTTAGGAGAGGTGTTCCATCCCTCTGATCATTTTTGTGGCCCTCCTCCGGACCCACTCCAACAGGTTTATATCTCTGCTGTGGTGAGAGCTCCAGAGCTGGATGCAGGACTCCAGGTGGGATCTCACCAGAGCAGAGGAGATGGGCAGAATCCCCTCCCTCAACCTACTGGCCACACTACTTTGGATAGTTCACCTATTACAGGCAGGGTAAGAGCTGGTGCTACAAAATCATGCCTTTTTAAAAATCCAGTCACCAGTGAGAGCCCAGAGCTGGCTGATGCTGCATGTGCTGCCTGGACAGCCTGCCAGGGGCTAAGGACAGGAGTACCAAAGTACAGACTCATCCATGTCTGCTGTGCCCCAGCACTGTTGTTCCGACACACATCACAACACCCACTAATTCAGCCCACAATTATTTAGCTGCACTTCTGCCATATCTACCTTGCCCAATTTTACCTGTCTGGATGGCACAGACTATAAATACAAGATACTTTGGCTTCGTACATGAGGGCAATAAGGTTAGCCACTGTGAATCTGCACATCATTTTCACAAAATGCTCTAGAAGAGGATACTGTTACCAGTTCTGTTTAGGACTCCTTCCAAAGTTTGAAGAACTTCAGCACCAAAGTTATGGAGAAACAATTTATCAAAGCATGTGTAGTGACAATGGCCAATGAATCACACTTCAAATGAAAATGTTCCTTTTACCCAACACATTCAGCCAAAGATCATGTTCTAGGACGTTTTTGACCAAATAACTAGAGTTTTGATATACTGAAGAAATGCTAATAATTATTTTCACTGTCACTCAGGGTTCTGAAATAACTTCTCCAGAGCTAAAATATTAATGAAATATTCCCAAGCCTACTTCTTCTGTCAACATATATTAAACTAGTTAATTAAAATAAACATATAGTACTGAAATAAGTCACACTGAATTCATAATGAATGACATAGGAGCAATCTAATAAATTATTATAATTTAAACCACTAAGTAAAGATAATGATGGACTAATCAAATCCTCTGAATACTCAGGTCTTAGGACTGACAGATAGCTTGCAGGAGGTAATGTTATGATTGGGAGCTATCACCAGGATAACAAGAAGATGGCTGATCTCCACCTCTGCTTTGAAATTGTAACAATAAAAATGTGGCATTTGCCTATTGCAGGATTTGAAAGAGGATAAATAATGGATAGCACTAAGGATACTTGTCATCCTCTTATATTTATAGAAAGTCACTACTAGATTTCTCTACAGTAACCTGAAAAATGTTTCGTAATTGCTATGCAGCAACAATGTCTAAAAGAAATGAGACAGTTTGTAGAGCTTTGTTTGTTTGCATTACAGCTGGAATAGCAATAAAGTGTGATTAGTGTCCTGGAAGAGCAGGTAACAGAACCAAGCCAGGATACGGGACAAGACAGGGAAAAAGGAAACGTAGCAGCTCCAGAAGCTAGGAATTGACAGCTCTGAGGTCACAAAGTTTTGAAAGAGATGAAAATAGTGCTGCAGCAGAGAAAAGAAAGTCTAGCATGACATTCTATGGCTAGGGTTGGGATTCAAAGGGGGAAAATCAGGGGACGGGTGTATTTATATGCATACACATATATTTATTTATATACGCACATATAGCATGAAGTTTCAGCTAGCTTAAACACAGTTACTGAATTCTTTACAGCTACCTTAAACCCCTGCAGAGCACAGCATATTACATAGACAGAAAAATTTAATCTGAACAGACTGAAGACTTTCAATGCACAATTTGATGCATCCAAAAGAGAACTACTTTTTAGTGATGTAGCACCCAAAATCTGAAGCATCCTAAACTCATGTTCCTGTAACAAAACCACACTTTTACATTGTATCATGACAAGCCCTAAAATAAGCTCGTAAGACTCCACAAATCAGCACAGAAACATCTTGCTTCTTTCAAAGATGCTTTGGCTAGGGTTCATTAAAGTCACCAAAGTTCTTGAAGAAACAACATTACATGAAACAGAAAGTAGCATTATTGATACTGCTGGAAAAATGGAAAGGTGCTACTGACAGCTGTACAGCATCAGAATGATTGCACTATTCACCCAGATTCTCTTAAAGATTCTAAGATATACTCCATATTGGTAGGTGTATTACAGTCGTCCTTTTAAAAACTGTCTGACAGAACTCTGTCCATTGGATCTTTTTTGCCATAGTGATTCCTATACTCTACTGTTTGAAAGAACAGAGTTTACATACCAGGCACATGAAAATAACTTTTATATTTGATTGAAAGAATTTCTTTGTTCCAACAAGAAAATATTAAGGATATGAGTTGTTGCAATTAATTGTCTGGATGCCAAGTATATTCCTGTGCTCTTTCAAGCTTGGTACCAGTTAGTCATCTAGCAACTAAGATTTGTTTCCATGGCAAAAATGAAAAGTCAGTTGCAAGGTGGATTGGTCATGCTTGACTTCACTCAGAATGTCTGAAAAATGCTACAGAAAACACTAATGGAGATATAGCGTAGCTATGAAAATAGAAATGCAAATCCTAAGTAAAATAAAAATGTTGGTCAACTGACAAGCCACAAACCTTCATTTAAGAAAAAAATGTCAGCATCAGCACTCGATGAATACAAAAAGCAAGTTCATCACGAGCACGGAATTCACATGGTTTCTCAGAGCTGACGTTAAAAATTGCAGTTGTGTCATTTTTGTTCTTTATGTTAGTAACTGCAACCAGAGCACTCTTTTCCCCTCAGGAAGTATCAAGAAACAAACAGCGAAAAAAACAGTATCAGTCATTATTTTGTTACCTTTGACTCTACCGAACAGAGTCTGAAAAGTATCTGGAGAGGCACAAATATACAGACTATATACTGCTAATTAGCCATAGTGTTTCCGTTCATAAAAATCTAGGCTAAATACACTATGAAAATCACATAATGACTTAAAAATTACCAGCTTCATAATTTAGTCTAATTTAGTCTCTCTACTCCAACCCAAATTGAGAGAATCTTGTTGAGTTCAGTAAAAGATCCAAAAACTAAGTATTCCTACCTGACTCCTCAGACAGAAATTTAGCTAGAGACAGGGAAAGGAAAGGTAGGGTTTGCTGCCCAAAAGAAAAAGAAAGGCATCAGAGGAACAAAGTGGAAGTCTGCATGTAACCAGAGCGTTAGACTTCCTAAAGCTGCAGATGTTGAGAATTAACTGACTAGCCCCAGACAGAAGTCAACATCCCTCTGTTGGCTAATGTCAAACAAGCAATAAAGCATACCTCTTCCTGCTCCTGCTGCTCCCCAAAGGTATTAGATACCATAATCTCTCACAGCTGGAAGTTTAATTTTCAACATTTCAGCCTTAAGAGGCAGTATTTATTTTTATTTTTTCCCCTACTGTGAAAGCTCTAAATATGGGGACAATATCCAGGACATGACCTGCTGCTTGGAGTATAAATACCCACTCTAACAACCCAGCTTTAAATCTACAATCTACTGTACAACAGGTCTCCTTTAGATCCAGTGTGGTCCTTCCAGAATCTCTGAGGACCTAAATGCACCCGCTACTCAAACTCTCACTAGTGAAAAGTCTGAGCATTAAAATTCCCTTTTTAAAAAAAAAAAAAATTGAGACTCAGAACTCTATTTTCCCAAATTCCCTCTAAACCCATCATATGTCTTTATTTTACAACACAGAAGAGAAGAATGAGAGTAACACACCCAGCACACGGTTCCCCATCACATACCCTCAGCACTGCAGAGAGCAACACTTACACAGGCTGATCCAGCATGAAGCTCACTGTCTGTGGGAACACCAGAGTGGCTCCAGAAAAGCCATTTCACCCGAGCCTACCTGCTCCCTTTTCCTCTCTTGCCCAGGACTTCCTATACATTGCCTTTGGTTTTGGCTGCATACCTGCATAGATATTTTCCTACAACTAATTTGCCCTTGACGTCTGAATTTTTTTTCAAGTAGAGTTCACACACCGTGACAGATTCCCCAAATCATATTCATGAATAAGATTAAACATAAGACACTCAGCAGTGAAGTCATGCAGACATAATTTTGAACATTTACTGTGAAATCTTTTTTCAAAAGATTCTTCCGACCCTGCATTGGGAAGGAATCCTTTAACATGTATATACAGCTGGCTAAGCAGGGCAGCCACAGTGCCTCCAACCCTTTGAAATCTGTAGTGTCCAACAGCAGAAGATTACTAAGGACCACACTACCTACAGTGTGCTCAACAGGCTCCTAATATAATAAGCACAAGATTAGGACCACAGTTATAAGTAAATCTCATGCTTTAGGTAACCTATAAATTTAGAGCAAATCAATTCATGGTTGCCCTTGCATAGATAAGATATTCGCAGCCTAAGGATGTTGGAGGTTTTTTCTTCTCATGTTTATAGCTTCTTCAAAACAGAAGTTGTCCAAACTGGGGCTGACACACCAACATGCCAGCAAACTCTCGCTCTGATGTGTTACTGAGAAGGAAGTCACTGTTTTGCTCCAGAAGTCTGTCTGATTTGTCTTGCTCACATGCTGAGGGTTTTAAAGTCTACAAGTCTTGTTTAGGGAAGAGCTTCCCCCCTCCCCACCCCTGACAACATGCATCCCACTGGGGGTTAAGGAAGAAGGGAGGGAAACTATCTTCATCTTCAGCAGAGTCACTACCAGAGTTATCTAGGCATAATTCACTCCATTATTACTCTTGCCGTTAAAAGGACTTAAAGATTTCCACTTACAGATTAATTTCACAGGTGCTGCCATTGTTAAATTTAAGGTAAGGAGTTGAAAACTTGGAAGCCCATGATAGGTCAGACTACATGCTCTAGTAGTCTTTTCCAAACTTCAAAAAGCACGCAGATTCACATGCTTTACTTAATATTTAGGAACTGGTTTTATCTAAAACCTCTAATGTATCATACAAAAACAACACAATTATATACTCAATTTCTCATCAGCATAGTAAGTAAAACACTTCCAGAATGCACGGCAAAAGAAGGGAGAAGCTTGCTCTATTCAAGATAGTTATTCCCACAACTTAGTCTTCTGGAGAAACCTTAGAGTCTCCACCTCCCATCTGGGTTTCTTCCCCCCTCCCTCACAGAACTCCTTACCTGTGCCTTTTCCTTTTTTAATAACATCCCTTCTCAGCAAGGATTTCTAGTATGCTTCACCTTTTAGAGTAGTATCTGCTGAGTCCCCCAGAGCTTCAATCCCCAGTAAATGAAATTACTGACACTAAATTCACCCTACCAACCTCTCTAAGCTTCAGAACTGGAACCTTGTCTTAAAAACAGCATTTTATTATTATTTCTTACTACACCAGCATGACCATCATCAACCTTTCTCTAGACAGCCCTCCTACAGCTTGCTACGATAGAAAGCATCTACTAAATCCACAGCCTCTCTGAGCTTTCTGTTCCCTGTAAAATCTGCAAACCCAAACAACCTCTCCACCAGTGGTTTACCTACTCCTCCCATCTATTGCAGCTGGCAGGGACAATGGGACACAGCTGGCCAGCCAGAGTCTTGCAGCTCACGTAAGGACAGGCTACCTTCCCACCCTCTCCATGGCACTGGATGCTTCACATGGTTTTCTCTGCTGGTCCTTATAGCCCTAGCAGTCCTATGAAATCTGCTCAATCATTTCCTTTATCTATTTAACTATTGCATTGGTTTTTAAAAATTTGCAAGGTTCCCTGATAAGTCCAGCTAGTCCAGCTAGCTGAAAGTTTGAACAATCATTCTATCACAGTCTCAAACATGCTGAAAGCACTTTTCTGCTTTCGAATGCCTACTGCCTTGGGTGTTGCTGCCCTTGTTTCAAACTGGAAGAAGGGCTCTTTTTACAGCTGCATCTGTTTGCACAGTAATAGACGTTAACTCTTTCCACAGACCTTGTTTTTCTCTGAATAAACAAATACTAAGCAGTTCAACTTTACAAAAATCTTAGCGAGAGCTTTAAAGAAGTGAATCAAATATACATTAGCAAGTACATTTTAAGTGCTAAAACTGTACTAAAATGAAGATGTCTAATTAACAGAAGCTGAACAAGGGGAGTTACACAAACACAGCATGAGACCCCACCTGTGAAAACAAACAAGAAAAATGCGAAAAGGAATTAATTTAGCCCTCTTTGTTCAAACAGTACCTCCAGTAATTCAATGATTTGTCCTTACAGCCTGGAAAGACATGACTGTAAGTTAAATAAACTTCAAGCAAATTTCACAAAGGTATTTATTGAGATTTGCTAGGCAAATCAATATAGAATGCTGCACGTGTGTTAATCATTCCACAATGCATACTGATGTGTAAGATACCTTCTAGCAGTTAGCATATATTGTACCCGCTTCAGGCATACACAGTCACATCCCACTATTTATTGCTTACACGCTGTTGCACAGCATGAGCTCAGAAAGGTACCATGATTCACTGGAGAGCACAGAGGCTCCAGAAAACAAACTTAAACTCACACCTGACTCATTGACATTGGGCAATTTTCTTTCTCTCCCTTATCCCTCTCTCCGTGAGTAAATGGGACTAATGGCAAAATAAGTGCTGCTACTAGCCCTTTATTTTTTCCTATAAACTACAAGATTGACATTCCCTTATATCACCACATCATCTTTTAACAGCTGCACTGCAGGAAATTCAAGCTCTGGTAAAATACATACATGTACATGTTGCTGCTATGTCCAGTTAAATGCTGATTATCTAAAACTCTAACTTGTAATCAGTTTAGAGGGATATAAACTAAAAAATTGTCGCCCCATTCTTTCTGAAGTGTTCAAAGTTATGTATATGTAATATAATACTGAAGCACAATTAAAAGTGCGTTTAAAGTCAAGCTAATGAAAAATAATTACTCATGTCACTGAAAAGTTGGATATTAAAGGAGAACGAAATAAGAGGCAAAACATCCTCCTGCTCAGAATAAGGCTTCATGTCTGAAAAGCAAAGAAAAAACGCAACTGAAAAGTAAAATTCTTTCTTTCACTTGTTTCTAGAATTAGGATTAAATGACTTTGAGTCGTTACCCAAACACACAAACAGTCCTGCACATGACTGCAGCAGAAATACGGCAACAGAAATGTAAAAGCTCCTGAAAGGAAATACCCAACCACCATCAACGTTCTCAGGATAAGATCCAGAGCAATAGTTTCAAATACGTATCTGTACTATATATACACACATAGATATGTATGTATATGCATACATATATAGAGAGCATGTCTATATACAGCTATCAATTTTAGAAATGGATGAACTTTGGACACAATGTTCAGAAGACTGGATTCTATTTGTACATAATCTATACTTTGAAAGCTATTACTAGTCCTCTCTGCTACCCTGAATAATGTCTCCTTTCACCAGTTGTTTTCAGTTTTCAAACCTGAACAGTGTAGGATACAGTATCATCTCAGACCTGGCAAGTAACCATTCACGCTAAGCACTGACTTCCTAATGATAACCCTGGTATGGATAGGTGATGTCAGGACCCAAAAGTATGACAGTAATCCAAGGAATATCATTTTTAAAGACAATACTCTGCAGAAAACGTCAAGAGATTAAAAAATCAGAAGCAATATAATTTGAACTCCATTTCACTATAAATTGACTCTACTTCTACTAAAAGAGACTATTTCACCATTTAATCTATATATAATAAATCAGATGTATCAAGTCAGACATCAATTAATTTATTTAGAGAGCAACATCATATTATTTTAGCTAACTGATATCTAATTACATTGCTGTTTTTCCATTACGCTAAAACGTGTTGGGATACACCAGAAATACCTACACTTCCAATGGTCTACACTTTTGACTTAATTACATAACAGCTAGCTTTGCTGTCTATGCCTACTGTGAACAGTCACTTACTGTTTCTCATAGCAACCAATTTGTATTTAATAATGTTGCAGAACGACTTATTAGGCCTAAATTAAAAAGCTATATTTGATATATGCGCAGTAGCACATAATGATGATAGCTGCTGATTAAATTAGTCAGCTTGGTACAAAAAACACTTGAATCACAGGATCTGACACATCAGAGAAAGAAAAAGGTGTATTATTTCATCTAGTGCATCTACCTACTGATGCATAATTTATCTCAGGATATATTTTGAAGTTTTTGCCTAGCCTAATTTTAGATGCCTCCAATAATAATACTTTCATTGCTTTTCTACAAAGCTTAGCAAATCTTTTTAAGAGAAAGTTTACTTGAAGTGATGTTTAACTGGACTAACCTAAGAAATTCTCTATGTTCCCATATATAACCTTTAGGTACTAATAGATAGTAACATCTCGTCATATCGATCCCAGGTTTTGTCGTATTTTTCATATATACAAATATTGGTTGAGATAAAACAAAATATATCCATGACACACAGATTTTGTTGAAATTGCCAGCAGATGAGCATCTGTCTTACAAATCAGCTCTACTCCTTTAGTTTGGCTCTCCCAATAGAGAACCTAATTCAATGAATTTAACTCATGATGAAAAAATTACTTACAATAAACACCACAGTTTGGGTAGCATTATTTCAAAGGAAATAAAATAGACCTTTAAACCAAGGGAGCTAGGAATAAATGGGTGAGGTCAGAACCACTCTCCCAGCCAGTAGACTAAAAATCTCTAGTCAAAAGCTCTCATTAGAATAGAGATACATTTCGAATTTGTAAAGTGACTTTACCAAATGATGTTCTCTTAGTAAGATTCTTTTACATACAGTCTAACAGATCTTTTTTGACAAAGACTTAAATGCCTGAAAGAACTCAGTAGCTGAAATTACAAAGATGCCTACCTCATTAAAATATGCAAAATACATAACTCTCATTAACACCCTAAATGCCCAGATTCTTAGGAATACAACTTTTTGCTGGAAGGTTCCCCAGATTCTGCTAACAAGCTCCCTTCCACTTCTCCTATGCAGGTTCACTCAGAATAGCTTTCCTCTCAACAAGGTTTTGTATTTCAGACCTTACCTCATGTTAAATCCCCAAAATCTCCAAGTTCCCTGAATGGCCTCGTTTGGTAGCTTCATTAAAATACTATCTGGCACACAGTGATGAAAGCAAAATGAAAGCACAGTACCCAGTTATCTTCACGAGGGGATTCAGACTCATCTCTCTCAAGAAAGTACACACACACACAATGATAGAGGCTAATAAAAAGGGAGAGGAGAGCACTGTAGTGTGGGATAAATGATGCTTCATATCTCTCCTTGAAAGCACAGTGCTTTAGAAAGGGTTCAAGATTCACCATACTAGAAAAAGAAATTAGTAGGAGCCATAACACCACACATAGGAGGTCTAGACGCTCAAGAGAGAGATTCCTTGGAGCTCATCAGAGCACCAGAACCTATTTCAGTGCTAAAGCCAATGACTGTTTAACATACAGTGCATAAAGCAGTCCTGGGAGCAAGGGTTAGAACTCAACCACTCTCCTCTGTCCAGTGACTCCTCGTGACAATCTGTAATAGATTTATAGCCCTCAGATCTTTTAAATGGTGCCGCTTTAAGAGGAAGAGAACATTTACATCCTGCATAGAAATGGCTGAGTAGGATACTTCTCTGGAGTTAAGAAAGGTTAATTTTAAACCCTTCAGATGGAGGACAGCCTTGAAACTGAGTACGTGGATGACTGCTGTAATTGCTATGCTACTGAATTAAAAAAGCAGTAATATTACAAGAGCTTGTGACCATAAACTGCTGATATTGTGGGTACACTGAATATACTTCAGATATAAAGAGAGAATGGCAAAGCAGAATGGACCAGCTTGAAACAGGAAAGTCCATAAAATCGATCTGGCAATGGCAGCATTCTGCTTAAAAGGGAACTAGGGCAAGACTGGGGGGTGTGTGAAAGAGGGCTGTAAGAAGATTAGAATATATGATAATAGCTGGGGGGTTTTCTAGGAATATATTAATAGCTTTTAATTATATTCTTTGCCAATTGATTTTATTGTACTTATTTTCTGGAGTAAAAGAATTTATCCACAAAACAAAACCTGCATTTAGACATAAAGGCCACTGCAAACAGTACTTGCAGTGTCCCCATTCAATGTCAAAGGAAACAGCACAGACATGGCAGGTCATCCTGCTTCCAACAATGAGTGAGAGCTGGTTCTATCTGTGAAGAAAGTCTGATCTATATTTGAATTTGTATGCTTACCTCAGTAAAGGCCAGGTAGTCTGATCAGAAAGCTAAGCTTGTACTTCGCATTCCAAAATAATTATCGTAGGTGGCTCTTCCCAGATTCTAAGCTTCTGTGAATCACATCTGAAGCGCCTGACTTTTCCCATAAACTATGTGGGAAGTTTAGACACCTAACTCGGGCCTGTGGATGCTACTCTGAGAACCAGCAGAAACTAAAGCACCACGAAGCATCAGAAATTACACTTCTCTGTGCATTATATCCAAAGTCTTTACCACAGCTAATGCTGAAGTCTCACCCTAGCTAAAAGCCAAGTGACAAGGAGATGAGTTCTCTTACTGCACATCAGCAAAACAATTGGTAATTACATTCTCATTGCCAGGAATCCTGCCCTCAGATACAATTACTTAATACATTTGTGGAGTGGGGTTAATAAAAATACAGTGACTCATGACCAGGTTTTGTCCAGTTGTATCTTTGACAGATGATGAAGTGCAGGGCAGAAAGCAAGCATAAAAATTGCACAACCCAGGTTCAGTCTGCAAAGATGAAAATTATAAAAAGATTCCTCCTCTCTCCCAAAAATATTTTTTGCTTGTAATTGAGAAAATCTAAACTGAAAGACAATAAATCTGAAACAAAATCAACATAACTTTATAGTGTGATTTATAATGAGACATTTTTCAAAGCAAACTGGCATTTTCAAAGCCATGCTGTTCTCTCTGATTAAAGATTTTCACCACAGAAATGGCTGGCTAAGAAGTGGCAAGTTTACAGGGTAGGCAGCAATCATTCATTAGGTCAAGGCAAAACTTTATCCATAATTACTTTCTCTGATAGTTATATAGCCCATTTGAAACAAGTTTTTTGGTCTTACTATCAAGGGAACTCTTCTCTATAGAACAGAACTAGCAATCTTACCTTAAGCAAATTACTTGTCTCACTACCCGTCTAAACAGTTTCGTGAACACAAACGTCATTATAGTAAAAATATTAGCAACAAGATACTTCATTTCATTAAAAATTGGTTTGCAGCTGAAGAAAACTAACAAGGAAACGTTATCATTTTCATGATACGAGATTAAGTTTGCTTTGAGTCACATTCAAACTAAAGGAGAAAAAAATCTCAGTGTATTTAAGTGGGGTAATTCTTGCAAAATACTTAGCAAGATTTTAGTAAATGATTCAGAGCATTAGGATTCCGTGATGTTTTTGCTTTTTTTAGACTTTTTTTCTCCTAAGATAGAAACATCCCAAATATCTATTATAGCAGGTGGCCCTTTACAGCAAAAAAGCTAAAACAGAAGTAGCAACAGCTGTGAAGGAGGGTATCGAAATCAAGAATATTAAGATGAAGCATCATTTGTTTTTATAAAGAGATGTTTATTTTGTCATAATGGATGCAATTAATAGCATATGTTAGAGCATTCACAGAATCAGTAATTAATGTAGCATTAATTTCAATGTTTTTTTAAATGCATTTGCAACACTACACACATTCAGAACTGCCATCAAACACAAACCAATTTGGTTAATAAATCAACAGCCTCAATCATATTTTCCTATAACATGAATGTTACAGGTACTTCAGCTAAGGCCTGATTTTTAATAGTAACAAGAGAAGCAAGTGCTTTGTGCTTCTAATTGAATAGTTTAGGCATTTAAAATGTTGATCATAGGAAGTGAGTGGCAATTATTTAAGTTAAGAACAGCTGTGAACTGACATCATTAATGTTCATCTATCTTAATTTATGCTTGTAGCAATATGGCTGTTTTCAGCAAAATTTAAATTAAAGAAAACTAGATTTAAATATGAAAGTAAAGATCATTGCATGAAAAATTATACTGTAGTGAGCTATAAACTGCATGTCCCCACTGGAATAATTGGAGCTTTTAAAGTTTAACTCTACAGCTCTCAGGTAGCGGAGTGAGAATAATTAAACCTGTAGCCATCGAACAATAATTAATACTTTGTCTAAGTATAATACATCTATTAAATGGTCTCAGTGGTCTTTCCAAACATTAATGAATGAGCTGGAACACACTGTGAGGTACAGCAGGTTAGTAAGGACTTGTTCCCATCATATAGATGAGAAAACTCCGGCACAAATGGAGTGCAGGGTGGTCTGAAAATTAATATTTTGGTAAGTGGCTACAAGTGGCTACAAAGCAGTATAATTTCCAATGCCTTGACATTTATTGGGTGTGCAAAATACATGTAACCCACACCAACTTGATAGTCTGAGGAAGTCAAAATCAGATCCCGCTGTAAACAAAGGTATTTCTCAGGGGGCATATTTGCACTCAGTCTGGGCTAACATCAGTGAAATATGTAGTGCATTGTTGGGGGGGGTTTTTTGAGCAAAAGACTCCTGTCAGCCTTCAACAATCCTCTGGCCTGTCATGCATCCTCAACTGCAAAGCCTGCATAGAAAACTACTGAAAATAATGCTTACTGAACAACAGTCAAGCTGCAGATGCTGCACTATGGTCTTAAATATCAGCAACAGTCCAAACGAGAGCTCATCTGTGTGTGGTGAGGATCTCTTCCCTACAGGCAGTTCCCCCCCCCCCAAAGTCACAAGCCTCCTCCTTTCTCCATGTTGTCACAGGGGGATGACTGTTAAGGGCAGTCGTAAGACTCCTGCCTGCAAACAGAAGCTAAAAGTAGCTGGAACATGCCCTGAAGTATCAGAAGCAATCCTCTTTCTGGAATACATCCCAAAAATTACTAAACAGGGGAGACTGCTCAGACTGCCTACAAGGCACCTGTGTGTTTGAGAAGCATTTGGCAGACTGGACAGGTTAGTCTACAACCACAGTGGAGTCCATGCCCTCCAAGAGGTGCAGGTAGAAACAGGGTTTCATCCTTTTGAGAAGCCCGCTAATCATGGAATAAGCGTAGGTTTTTCATCAAATCCAGATTAATAGTTAATTTATCCAAAATCTTTTTTAACAGGAATTGCTTCCATTTTTCCCAGGTTTTATATAACCAGATCTGGCAAGTAGCTATTAATTCAAAAGTGGAACCAGCAACTAAATTCATGTCTCTATCGTCAGGCCTATATCCAGATTCACAGCTCATACTTTTTTCTTCTCTGCAGGTCTGTGCTCTGCCGATTTTAATTAGTTTCTGGAACTCTCTGCACAGCAAGTGCCCATTCATACTCAGTGCCTTGACAAGGGTCATAGCCTGGACACACAGTGCATAAGCAAAACAAACTGCAGAGAAATCCTGTCTACCAGCAGATATCCTGAGCTCATTTTGTCTGTAATGAAATCAGGTTAGTATATAAGCAGAGAATGTTTAATGCCTCCGACAGCAGGGGACTACTGCACATCCTTAACCCAGCAGTACAGCTGCAGCCCAAGCCTTCAGAGCTTCCACACAAAGGCAGGCATCAAGCTGTGGAGTTTTGACCATTATGAGAAGTAGATGGAGTAGGAAAAGAGAAGCTTGAGTTGCTCAGCAGCCAGTCTCATAGGGTTGAGGTGGCTCATGAATCCCAAATTACTTCATCCTAAAATGAAGCATCTCTTGCCTAAGACTGCAGCTGGGGAACCATTTTCTGATGAAGAGCTGTAATAACTCACACTAAATGCTTTCTTACTCCCAGGGAGGCAACAGACACAGAGAATGATGCCTTTTTTCCCAGCAAGACATTTTTATCATGGAAAAGATCTTTTCTTAAATTTCTTGAAGGTGATGAGGGCTTCTGATTCAGAAGATTCAATGACTCAGGAATTTAAACTAGGAGAAGTTAACAAATTCCTTTCATGTCTGACACAGAACTACATTTCTACCCTGGACGTTTTTTCCTCTTTATGGTGAGGAGGAGAGCAGTAATTGATTAAATTTCATGTTACCTTACATGAATTGAAGTAAAAGTAAACCCCAGTTATACAGCTACATAGCCACTACCAGGAGCTCCTAGTTCAGGAATAATTCAGGAACCAGCAGACATGGTATGAATAGTATCCTGATAGCTCTTTTTTGCCTTCATGGCAATTCAGTATATTTGAGCTTTTAGACACATGGGCAGGATTGTATATGCTTAAGATCCTGAGCCAAGAAATACAACTTGACCTCTAAATTGAGCAATAAATCAGACTGGCTTTGTTAGCATAAAGACAAAGCAAGTTGTTCAACACAGACAATTAAGGAAAGAATCACACTAAAATCGTGAAAGTAATTTTCAAATGTTATTCATTGTTGCAGGATTCATCCTTTGTGTTTTTGACTGTGTGCTCTTCCAACTGTGTACAACAATGTACAATGTCCTACAACATAAAATTCATGCTGCTAATTAGAATTCATGCAATGTTTGAATGAGAAATACATTAGCCATGGATTTACCTGTATAAATATTTAACATTTCTATGTTATCTTGGAAACTAAATGCCAATGAAATAATAACTTTTCTTAAATTGCCAATATTACAGCATTAGATAAGAGAAAATGTCCATTCTATGGTGGTTTATGGAAAAGTATGGTTATTATTTATTATCATTACTGTAGCTCCATTTTGATACAAAGTTCATCTGAACAAATATAAATGTTTCAGCAGAAATTGCTAGACGACTTGTCCTCACATACTCACAGGAAGCAACTAGACATTTCAGGGATACTGTTAGAGGCCCGGTGACAGTGGTCTGTAAGCCATCTGTAAATTGACTGGGGCAGACCAGGCCCCTGAAAAAGGAGCAGTCAACAAGATCTGACACTTCCTTCAGATCCTTGTTTAGGACTTTGAAAGGAAGAGCCAGAGCTCCTAAGAGGCACATGTGAAAGCACTAGCCTCGCTGCCCCTCTGCCATCATGCTTTCATTAGCACCTTGTGTTGCTATTTGTACTCTGCAGCAGATGACAGGATAGAGACCATGCCACTGTGCAGCACCCAAGACTACTGCAGCCACAGATGCGGGATACCTAGAAAACAGTATGTCTTTGTAACGTAAATTATGTGTGCGAGCACAGGTGTGGAAAAAGAGAAAGATGAAAGAATACTCCTCAGAGTATTATCTGAAAATATCTCCTATATGACATAATGTGGTACTTTCCAAAAGTGATCTTGTCTGAAAACACCCAGATGGGCTGCTTGGCTAGCTCTGCCATCTCCCTAGAACATGCTCAAGGGTACAGACAGCTTTCTTTCAAATGGACCCTACAAGTTTCTTCCTAGTTCAACAGAACACACCCATGGGTGAGATAAAACCTGGGTAAAGTAGTCCCTCATGCTCAAGAAGCAGCCTGTGGGACAGTCTCTGCCTTCCACCTTACTTCTGCAGGTGTCAGCAAATCTATTTCAAGTATGGGTTTTTCTGGAAGATAGTTTTGAAAAGGGTCTTTCTTCTGAGATACTGACTTAATTAACACACTGAACAATCATCTACAAACCTCAACTGGATTCCAGGTCAAACAGATGTACTCTCTGGAGCTTTCTGATGGCCAAGACCATATTTCAACTAGAAGACAACAGACATACATTTGGAAGCTATCAAACATTGAAATGTAAACAAGCCTCTGTCACTGTGTAACACAAAAGTCCATCTAACAGTCAACTCAGAAACTTAGTTTTCACATTTTACATATAACTCTGAACATCAGCCAGGGGACATCACCAGTGAAAGACTTTAAGAGGTGGACAGATGGATAGGTGAATAGGAGTGGTCATCCTGGAGAGGTCTCCAATCTTCAGTGCAGGGAGTAAGAAAGCTGTTGACTTGAGTCAGGCACGGTCTTTTTCAAAGGGAGAACTCAGTGTGGGAGCCCTCTTGTGTGTTCTGAAGATAATAAAGATATATAGAAAGTGTGTGAAGGAAATTATTCATAACAGTTTCTTCCAGGATTTAAGCATAGCAATAAGCTATAATAGGGTTTCAGCTTTTGGTGCATGTATCTCCATATCTGCCACTCGCCTATCCCAAAAATCAGAGTTTAACAACCCAAACACCACAAGCTGTGCAAATTCTACGCACTGAATGGCTCTCAATTTTATACGTACTAAGAATTTTACTCAATATCTCTTCTAACATGTGAGGTGAACCACGAATTGTACTTTCCGTGGGAACAAAGCTTTTCTTCACATACATCAAGGTGTCAATCACCCTTTCTTTAAGTGGAAATCAGCTTTTTTTATAGATAAAAATGACTCTGCAGAGAGAATTGCACACATTAAGAATTCAAACTAGTAGGCCTAGACACCAGTCCATGCAGACCTGATGGAAAGATTAAAGTTATAAAACATGACCACAATACCTTCCAGAGTCTCCTTTTGTATGAATATTGTTCAGTGGCTTCTTTAATAATTATGGTTTCCTTGACTCAAAACAGTCTCTTGCTGCAAGTTAGAAGGAGCTGAAAGCCTTTATAAAATACCTATAATTAATAAAAATTACTCCTACTACTGTGAGCTACTTATTGGAGCTTACATCTTTCAGGTATGAAGTTAGCCTTTTGCTAATGATTTTATAAACAACTAAATGATATTCCACAATACAGGAATTTTTTATGTCCTTGTGATGGCATTTCAGCTTAACACATAGGATTGGCTCCATCAAAACGTTTCTCACTCTTGATCTTGCAATTCTTGATTCTGTTATGCTCTCATAATGCGGAAAAAAAAAAGAATGGGATAGAATTTATATCTAAATAGCCCAAGAATCAGGGAGTCAGGAGTCTACACAAGCCTGAGAATCTTGCACCGTTTAGATATTTGCATCACATGACATCAAAGAAAATTTGTAGATTTTGCAGTATCTATTCTAGTTCTTTCAGAAATGGCAGCACTAACCATTTTCTTAGGATAAGCATGAGTGCTTTTTGCTTTCTCTCATTAAATCCTTAGCTCTCTAAGGAAACATAATTATTTGTTAGTGATTTGCCATTGTTAGCAATTTGCAAATTTAACAGGAAGTAACTTTGCTGACAAATAAGTATTTTGGTTTTTGTCTCTGATTTTACAAAGATGCTAACTTCCACTTGGAGCAGATACTTTATTTATTTTCTTGCTCTTATGAGTACTTCAAATGTGAGGACACTCACTGGTCAGTCAGTAAATGCAGCAACTCTCCTGCAACGTGCTAAAAAACACAGGCACCTCAGCAGCTGCAGCATCTCTTCAGTTACTGTCACTGATCAGAATCAAACTGAGTTGTTTGGTATTCACTCTTCCCAAAATGCCCTTTTTCAGCAATACTGATACCTAAGACTTCCTCAGGAAACAGCTAGTATTTCATCACGGATCATTCTTCCTATTGCAATATCACACACTATCACTGAGAGCGTCCTTCATGGAAAAGGAGACATGATTTGTTGCTTCCCAGACAACAGTCCACAGGCTAAACTACATTAATGAAGTCTCCTCATAATCCTGAAAGATGGACAGCTAAACTAAAGACAGAAGGGTGTTGCTTTCCATATCTTACGGCTGCCAAACCACCTCTAATATGCATAGATGCATTTTCCACTGAAACATCAGGAAACACTTCTTCACTGTGCAGGTGACCAAGCACTGGCGCAGGCTGCCTATGGAGGTTGTGAAGTCTGCCTCCTTCAGGATATTTAAAAGCCGTCCGGACATGGTCCTCGGCAACTGACTCTGGGGGGTCCTGCTTGAGCAGGGGGCTGGACCAGATGACCTCCAGAGGTCCCTTCCAGCTTCAACCATTCTGCAATTCTGTGTGATTCTGTGATTAGCAATCTTTTCCATTCATTCTTTCCAAATTGCTTTCATTGGATGAAAGTACTGTTCTCCTTCACCTGGCCTGCGCAGCAGTCAGGAAATGGTGTGTGTGAGTGTGGCTCAAGGAGAACCTCCCAGATTAGCCAAATCTTTTCCATGGCTGACGCAAGAGCACTGAACTGAGCCATGAAGATAGTTACGCAAACTATCAGACATACGTATTCTATAGCCCAGCCTCTTAAAGCCTGTACTGGATTTAACTATCCAGGAGCCTTTCTAGGTAGTTAACCTAAAGCCAACAGAAGAAAATTCCATTTGACTTCAGAAAGATTTGAAGCAGCTTTTTGATTGACTCAGCCCACAGAGCCTTCAGAGAATTTAGGGATGAAATAGATGTTGCTTTGAACATCCTGCAAACATGAAAAAGTAAGGCAACTCAACAGGCTATTGAAAAAAAATATTCAACTGCAAGTAGTGTATGTATATTACCAACATACACCACTTTGGTTATGGCAGGGGTACAAAAACAGGTGAAAGGTGAAGGCAAATAGTGTTTCTCCAATCTTCCTCTTTAATAGTGGCTAATCCTCTTTTTCAAAGGGAGTATTTTCTTGTCTTTTTTTCCCCCAAAACACCTACACTAACCTTCTCTTACGCAGATTAGTCCATTATTGTGCACAAGCACTTGGTTGCTTTGACTTTCTACTTTGACAGCTACTTATTAGGCATTTCAAAGCTTGCCATGAGCTGCTGCCACTGATGTTGTGCTGTTAGTTTTTTTCTTACCCTAAGCCTCTAGGATTCTCACTTTGGCAGTCATTGCTGCATATTATTTAAACTGCACAATTAATATGTAACAATATTCATATATACTTGACTTTTCTTCCCCTTATTCCCTTCTTCTGTAGGCTTGGCAGCCAAAGCAAGAACTAAAAAAGGAGAATAACTAAGATGAAGCAAGAAGCAATTTAATGTATTTTTTGATTTCCTGAAGAGCATCTTTATCTCTGCCTTCCTCCCACACACACTGTACACACTCCACTACCCAAGGGTCCATTTCTTGGTCTGAAAGCAGTGTCAAACAAAAACCATCATGACCAGCAAATGTCCTTTTCGTTAAATAGCGTGTCTAACAAAGGGAAAGTACAGGAAAACCAGTATTCAGAGGCACAGACTCTTGACTAATCTGGGGAAGCAACAGAAAACCTGAAAGTTTCTAGTTTAAAGAGGTTATGTTAGAAAAAAAAAACAGAAACATCAACACATTTTGTTCATTCTTCTGTTTTGTCAAATAGCTCAAATGGAGAAAATCAAAGTTAAGGCAGCAAAATATTTTACTATGATGTTAAGTATTTTCGACGTTTCAGTTTGAACTATACTTTTAACATTTTTATTAATTCATTAATCAAAAAAAAACCAAGGAAATCTATACCAGAAAAAAGGGCTGAAATCCAAATGACAGCTCTCACTGGGGGATGAAGATTTCATCTTCATTCAACACAAAATAATACTTTTTATGTCTTCTAAATTCATCAATAAAGAAAACCGTTAACTTGCCCTTGGCTGTTCTTAGCTAGAGTGCCAGCAAACAAAAATTTCTCATGATTAAACATGAAGTAACTTTGGAAAAAAACATGTGCAATGAGCTGGTTATATAATGGATAAAGAGTAATTAGTTGTTCAGCATACTCTTCAGCTTTTCTCTACCATCTACTGGCTGAAAGGAAATCTCTGAAACAAGTACATTATAGTTAAGGTTGTGTATTTTTCCCATGAAGTTAAACTTAAATTTCACAAAAATATTTCCTTTCTCCACAGGTATAAGCATGCAGCAGAATGAAACCTCTGCACTTGTTACATTTATATGTAAGAAGAGACGTTTGGTTTTATCTGAATAAACTCAGGAATAAAAAGTCATTTTGGAGATGTGAACAAAATGTACTATTTTTCAAAGACATTTCTTGATATCTCTGAGCACCAGCTACTGAATCCTTAAATGAGGAGCTATACTAGTGACATTTACAAAAATCACACAATGTGTCTTTGTGCAATACCCACGTTGCCAATTCAGGAGGTTCGTATTGTCTTCAGTAAGGCCTAATGCTTTTGCAACTTCTTCATTTGTTCTGACTACAGCTATTCACTCAGTCTATGCAGAATGTCAGTACCTGTTTAAGCAGTCTAGCTTGAACTCTTTCTCCTTTGCCAATTTGTTTCAACCATGCTTTCTAAACAGTTCAGAGTCTGTGGGTAGGCCTTAGCAGTTATTACTGCTTATGATTCTTAAAGATGAATGCAAACCACAGAACAGGATCCAAAATCTTGTGTAACACCCAGTTCTGACAGTGACAGAGATCACTGATGGCAATACAAAGTGCTACCAGTGTACTTTCTCCATCATATTTAATGAATGCAGTTCTGAAGCCAGAACTGATTTCACTGACTTAGGTAAAAAAACAACTTCATCGCCTTGGAAAAATCCCACAGATTTTCTTCTCGGGTGCATCTTCTGGCAACCAAATACTTTTGTAATCCTGTTCATCGGGCCAAAAAACCTCATTTTATAGGTTTTTGCCTGGCTAAAGCCAAATAGCATATCAAGACCTTCTCTATAGTAATGTCAACAGGGATTTACTTCTGCAAAGATATTTTCCTTAAGACGGGAAGCTTGCACTGCACTGATGAAAATTTCTAAGAGTTTAGTTTCCATGGAAGATTATACTTTTTATTTTGTCTATGTTCAGAAAAAACAAAGACTGTTTATGCCAGTTCATTTTCCTTGCAGTAAGTAAACTCTGATCTTGTATCTCACTTTATTTACTGGTACAAAATAAAGAAATTATTCAATACAAGCAAATAACTGGCTGTTTTATTTAAGAGTTACAAGAGATGAAGTATTGTCAAAGTATTTGACAGTTGTATTAATAATTCATGCATCTTTTTTGTTTCAGAAACAGAGATGATCTCTACAAGGTTGTATGAATCATTCTTTTGTTTCTTACCATGATTCAAGACAAGATATGATAAATTCCAACACTCTATGGTGCAAGGTGGCACATTGCAGACCAGCAATTTTGTTGTTCAAAATCAAATCTATTTTGACCCTTTTCTTTGCAACAAGCCTAATGAGGGAGACAGTTTCTGCTCTCAGCTCTATCACTTTGAAGTGATAGAGAATACTGGACTTTAAATAACAGCAATTCACACATGTTGGCTACGAAAGCACACAAGAGCTGGTGGGGATTTTTGCCTTTTATTCACCCAGCATAGTGCGATACTAACCTGGAAAACTTCTTTCAGTCCTGTATTTCTATAAGATGATATCTCAGAATCTCCAGACTGCGAGAGGCTTGAAAATCAGGTTCCATATTTTAAGCTTTACATTTTACAAACATGCAATCCTCAAGAGGAAGTCCAGACTCTGAGAACTGCTTTTACCCTTGAGTAGCAGGCATAGTCCACTTAACTAGGTGTAGCAAATATGAAAGCTTCTTAAGCTGTTGATATCCTGTACCACTACTTGTGTCAGACATGAGATTGTAGGTGAACGTAACACAATCTCCACGCAGGTGAAAACAATTAATGATCAGTTACCCAGAAGCATGCTTTACAATCATTCTAACAGTTTTTTTCGTATTCAGTCAAGCTTCTTGTTGTGAAAATAATCAGAAATAATTTCAAGTGAATGTAGATTGCTACAGCAATATAATAGTAAAATATATTGATCAAATTTCCAACCACACTATCAACCAAAAAATGCGTAAGATTACAGACCTAACCATAAGACCTAACTAAACAATTCTACTGAAACATGCCCTGGAAAAAGAGTATTTTCCCAGGGAAACAGTAATAGTTTCCATTTTCAATGAGTCATTCTAAATAGCTTTTAGAATTACTTATGCAAAGACTGTATTTTGGGAAAACGGCTGTCTACTTATAGTTAATGCAGATGATCCACTCTGTCACATAATTTCACTCCATCTTGCAGTAAAAATTCTTTATATTCAATGACATATACTTAGTGCAAGGCTGAAATCTCTGCCTTCAATTCTGGTTATATTCCTTTAGAGGAAAGCACCATTTTCTGAGAGATTATTTTCTTTTCTGTCTCAGGAAAAATCATACTAAGTCAAACTGGAACAAAATTATTAAATACCTGCACACATCAAAAGGACTTGGAGAAATTTTTGAATAAAGATGAAGCTATATTTCTTCAGAATTGTGTTACAGAAAAGATGGTGTTTCAAATCAACTGTGAAAATGAAGAAAAGATGATTGGCTCTTGGTTTCTTAACACTTTTGTTCTAGCAAGTATTAATCTTTCTCTAATAGTTTCCCCTCAGGTTATGAGGTATGAAGATAAAGAATTATGAGTTAACTCAATTGTAGAGTTTTGCAATTTGGTATTTTTTATTGTGAGAACTGAATCCTTTAGTGGTTTTCTTGGTTAACAATATTTATACTAATGACCACTTGCTGAGTTTATTGTAAACTGGCAGAGCAAGGGATGGTTTTTTACTAGTTTGGGTTTCACATTCCCTTTTAAGTCATTTCCTTTCGGGAATTCCTAAGTAGGAATGTTTTTATATGTCTAAAAACAGACAATGCTACACTTTAAATTCTCAGCCTTTCCAGACCACATGCATACTATTACAAAGACCAAACAGGATTCTTATGCAAAGGAGAAAACTTCCTGGGCAGTGTAAAAGTGAAGCACGGCAGACATCTAGAAAAGCATGCAATTATTTTCAGAAAGCTACTGTTCTTTTTTCAGGCAATTTTGGAACTGAAGGAAAACAAATACTGTAATTCAGCAAGATTACTGTACTTGATCTGGAAGTAAATGTACAATTAGCTTTCTTATTTCAGATTTTCCGCCTAGTGGTTGCTCTATCACAAAAATAAGTTATTTGTTCTTCTCCTTCAGTGTTCATGTTTATTCGTTTGACTGTCTCTTGTTGAGTTTATTACACCACTGAAAGACCCATTTGGTTACTCCAAACTGTTTATTGATACACTCACTCCTGTGGTGGGTTGACCCCAGTCAGTAACTAAGCATTCACTCAGCTGGTTGCTTGCTCCCCCCCTACAGTGGGATGGGGGGATAACAGGAAGAGCAAAAGTGAGAGAAAACTTGTGGATCCAGCTAAAGACAGTTTAATAAGTGAAGGAAAGAGAAAAAACCCACAAGTGATGCAAAGGTAATCACTCATTTCCTCTCACAAACATACTGATGCCCACCCAGTCTATAAGTAATGACTACTTTGCTAAAATTAACCCTCCCCCCCCCCTAGTTTTCATTGCTGAGCATGACATCATGTAGCATGGAATATCACTTTGGTCAGTTTGGGCCAGCTGTCATGGCCGTGTCCCCTCACAGCCTGTGCCCACCCCCAGCCTAATTGCTACAGGGGGCAGAGTGAGAAACTGAGGCGGCCTTGATGACATGTAAGCACTGTTCAACAACAGCTAAAACATTGTTTTGTTACCAACACTATTTCAGTCATGAATCTAAAACATAGCACCATATGGGCTCCTCTGAAGAAAATTAACTCTGTCCCAGCCAGACCCAGTACACCTTAGTAGCAGGGCAGAAAACAGCAGATACAAAGTCCCATGTTAACTCTCTTTTAGAACCAAGAATTATTAACGGCACAAAGTTAAGAACGAACACAAATTCTGTCTAGGTTATTTTTATTTATGGGGGCTATCAGCATAAATATGTGAATCTGGGATTGTTATTACTCACCCTTGCCCATGAAAAAAGGAAGGAAAAGATTTTTTTTAACTCTCAATTTCAGAACCACAACTATTCATCTGAATCTTGGGCAATAACTAATATATTTGCACTATGCAATACTTGCTAATTTCTTTCACTGGCCACAGTAGAAAAGAAGGGTATTTTACTGAATTTCCTTTCTCAGAACAGAATTGTTGTACATCCATCTACAGGGGATTTTTTCCTGTCCTTTCTCTCCTGTTTTTAAGTGGCTTCACGACGGAGCTTCCACGAATTTCCTTCAGGAAAGGAAATGTTTTAGAGATATTTGGGTCACAAAAAAAATTATTAGGAGTAGTTTAAGGTTGAAAGGTAACTGCACAATTGCTTGGCTAATTTTGTAGTTCTAAAGTTCTTTTCTCCAATTACTCATAATCAGTTTCATATGTCATTGGCAGGTATTGTATCTAATTCTGTTTGTTCTGCTTAAACTAGAAGATGGGCTGTCTTTTCACCAATTCAGGCAGCTGATCAAGAGGCTTACAGAAATGCAGTATTACTGCTCTCCAAAGACCAGGTCTACTTCCACTTTTACAGGGTTACTAGTAGTACTATATACTGTTTCAGTACACATAAAACCTATTTTAATCGCCGATTTCTTCTCCTTTTTTTTCATGAATTTTGATAAAGGAAGAGATTAAAAGATTGTTATGCATTTTACAAACTTGGCTGCAGATATACAGAATTTAAAACCAGCCTTCTCCAGCATGAAACCCATAGCACTTTAAGTCATTCTTGCTTAGTCTAAGCTCCTTTGCATACAATGTTCTGGGAAATAACAATCTCCAACCTTATTCGCTCTCTATCACAAACTGCCAGATGCCACTCGAGCATACCGCACTTAGTTTCTGCTATAAAGGTTTGCTTTGTGAAGAAGCTATTTCAAATGAGCCGTGACGTATTACATTCTTGAGGAGCAAAGGAAATTTGCCTGGTTCTTTCTGTGACACAACAGCTGAAGTCACACAAGAAGCAGCAGAAGAGTTTTTAATGGATTCAAAGCTGTGTTTATAACTTGGAAAACAACTGTCACTTTGCAGGTTTGGATGTCATCCAGGAATTGAAAGCTGAATGTTAAGAGCACTGAAGAGTAAAATGTAGTCAGAGGCCTTGGCAAAATGGGCTCCAACAATGACAAAAGCAAATTGTGATCAATTGATTCAACTCAAAGTGTGAAAGGCAAAGCTGTTCAACGGGCTATTAGAAGTTCAGATGCTACTCTAATTAAAACAGTATCTTTTTCTTCAGCATTTCTAAGAAGACTGTAGTGTGCTACTCAAAAATATGCATTAGTTTTAAAACTTAATTTCTTGAACGGGGTATTTCTTTTATTTCTAAATTTAACCTGTAATAGTTGGCACTAAGGAAAATGTTTTACAGTTGCCCTCCTTCTGGGAAACACAAGTGTAAATGCAAACCCAATATTCTAGCAATTACCTGGGGTGAACAGGTATATATTAGAAAAACTAATTCTTTCAGCAACATTATCCGTCACTGAGAATGAAGGAGATAAAGCAAACCAAGATATTCTTAGGAAGTTTAATTTTAACAAAACCACTCACAAATCACGTCACAAACTTTCTATAATGTTTTCTGCTGAAATTAAGTCATATGGGTATATGTCAAAATTTTTATCTGTCCAATATCTGAAAAGATTTTACAGCAGTGAAATTATAGACACATATACTGCTCAATTTTTCTAGTAACTTGTTGCTTTATAGGTAGAGAACAGATCTGGGAAGGTACAAAACAGATCTCAGTCACGAATTCAACATCCACTTTCACTGCAGCTGGGGAAATACAGACCACCTGAAATGACCTTCATGGTTTTGAAAGAGGAATTTAATTATTAAAAGGTGGAATCTGATTTTCTATATTAACATTAACAGTCTGCAGCACCTGAAAGTAAATACTGCAAGTCATTTGTCAACACTAACCACATGGGAGTGTTAACATTTTCAGTTCTATGTTGCAAAAGTACCTTGGACAGTTAGGGATACTGTTCATGTGCAAACACCCATCTTAGGACATTGCTTCTGCTTCCCTCTGTTCATGAAGTCAGATGGGATTCCTTAGAAAATAACTCAGAGAGGTTTGATTTAGGCTCTCTGAGTCATCCTGATATTAAGGATCATTTCCCTGTTGACGTAAATTATTTATTACATGATATAACCTCACATTATATCAACATTTCAAGTTTGCTTTGAGCAGAGTGGTCTTGTTGAAAAGGCACTCACTGTGCTGGTGAAGTAACCACTTATACTGAGATCCCAGAGAAAATGGAAAAAATAAAAGGGTGTTTTTCCAACTAAATGAATCATCTGAATTTTAGAAGCCTACCTGGGGCTATAGAAGAGCTGTTATCTTGCTTACATGAAAAGAAGAGATGGTTCCCTCAAAATTTTACCTTACAGTACTTAATATCAGTTTGATTGTATAATCCGACTTAGGCAGATTAATTTCAGGAGGCTTTTTACTATTTAAGATCATAATAAATGTTTCAAGTACCAATGTGCCAGAGGCTGACACTGAACCATATACTTACATGAAAGCTAACAGTGTTAAAAATAATGATTCAGTGATTAGGTCATCTGCTGACACTGAAAAATACTAAGGTCTAGTTCCTGCTCACCTGATAATCTTTGTTCCCTTCTTTTATTTGGTTGTAATTAGTAAGCTATTGGCTGCAATACTTCTTAATAAGTGTATTGCAAAAGATAAACTTTGAAAGTGTTACTTTTCTAAATATTGCATGAGTGGAGGTTATTTCTCTGGATGGTCAGCATGGCAGAAAAAACGTACAATTCCACAGATAGCTTTCTGCTCCAATTTTCCTACTGAATTAGGCAAAACTGAGCACTCAGAAAAAACAAGATCTGTGACTTTAGAGGCTGAGGAAGGTATCAGCTGGTGGAATTATTTTGGAGTACGTGAGATTTTTTTTTCTCTGAAAAATGAAATTAGGTTTTTGTCTTCATCAGTATAACTAAGAACAGTACAAGCATTAAATAACAAATTCAAGTCCCACAGCCATATTCCCAACTTGCCAAGGCCTACCTAAATGTGAGATGACAAAGATCTTTGGCACAGATCCAAACAGAGGGACAGAAAATTATTCTACTAGGCAACTGAAATGAATACAAGAGAATTTACTGAGGATAAATAAACTCTTCCTGTAATCTCAGCCTCATAATTTCTTACAGGAAAAGTCAGTAAGTCAATCACAAGTACTGACAATTCGCAAGGGAATTATATAACTTCAGAATTAAAAGGTCATATGTGTTTTTCAAAATAAGAACCACCCATCTTGTAAGAGACTTGGGTTTACCAAAAAATCTCCCACATACATTTACCCAAATACTTTTGCTTTTTAAAGAAAAGACTTAGAAATCTACTGACTGTACAGAGAATGATAGTGATACACTACATGCACATGCTGTGGACATTATCAATGAGACTATGCTTTTTTCTTATGAAAATTTTCACTAGAATTGATGAAGACAAGTAAAATATGGAATATAAAATTCCCCCAGTATCAGAGGAAGTTAATTATTTTCCTGTGCAAAAGGCAGAAAACTAGTTGAGTTTAAAATAGAGTGAGGCAAATTCTTGCCTGTGATAAAGGTAACCAGTACTCGGCCTTGCAGAATGGCCTCAGCAACTAGCTCCCAATGCCAAAAAAAACCCTAATAATTATCCCAGAAATTGAACAGGAAGCTTTTTGATGCTGCTAGTTTTCTCTTGAGGCTAGAAAGACGGGTACACTTTATCATCTCTCTCCTCCATCACACTCCTTGCTTCCTCACCAACTGATTCAAATGGAGTTTGACACTGCCGACCAAACTCAGTTTTTTCCTTATAGTGCTAATAGATTCAGGTAACATATCAAGTTATCATTAGTGTGAAGCAGTTTTCTTTCCAATTAGGCTTGTCAGGGTCATTTCTGTCATTTAAGGCAGTAGTTATCCCCCCCAAAAAAAACAAGAGCTCTACTTTGCTTCACAAATGGTTTTTACATAGTCCGTAGGTACTGTGAAAGTCTCTCCCCTGACCAGTTTTAATTTTTCTTTTACAAACACGGTCGTCCAGTGAGAGGTTAAATATGCAGACTATCTCCCTGCATATGGACACAGTAGCCTTTACAGCTGCCCTACTAGCCCTACGCAGATGTCTCTTACACCTAGGTCCTATCAAAGGCACTGAATTTTTTTAGGTGCCTGAAACACTTTTAAACTATGGCAAATATAGTTATTTTAAAATTAAAATCTTGTATTTAAATTTCTTCTTATATTAGGGGGACACAATGTGAGAGGTACAGATCATTCTCTCCATTATGAAACCTAGATGAAACAGGTCAAAGGATAACATGTTGCCACCACGCTCTCAGTGTAGCATTTGACTCCCAGTTACTCTTCTGTGAAGACACAAGGTACAGAACTGTACGTTCCAGCTTTGCATCCCCTACCTCCAGAAACAAACCAGTAACATCCAGGCAGATAGCAGGGAAACAGCAGTATTCAAGAATCCTACTATGGATTCTGTACTTTTGTCATTATAGTACACGTAATATAACAAAATCACTGCTGTATTACTTGTTTGCACACATTTTATTTTAGACATAGCTTTAGTTCAGACCAGCAAATGCATTGTTTAAATCCACACAGTCCAGGAACCTTGCAAAACAACCAACAACAAATTAGATCTGTTTTAAATGAAAAAGAAAATTTTGGCCATTGTTCCCCGTATCTTTTGGTTTTAGTCAGTTCATTAAGCTCCCAACTGAAATCGGTCTCAAATTCACAAGTGATGATGAAACATGTTGTTGTGGTTTAGCCTCAGTTGGCAACAAAGAATCACACAGTTACTCTCTCATTCGTCCCCCCTCCCTGGTGGGATGGGGAGGAGACTCAGAAGGAATAGGCAAAACTTGCGGGTTGGGATAAAAACAGTTCAACAGAACAGCAAAGGGAGAAGAAAATAACAACAGTAATACTGATAAAACCAATATACAGCATGTGATGTTCTCACCACCTGATGCTCAGCTTGCTCCTGAGTAGCAAAAGCCTCTCCTTCTGCAAGCTCCCCACTTCAATACACAGTATAGAGTATCCTGTTTGATTGGCTCTTTGGGTCAGCCCAACCAGCTGCTTGTGAAATTTACCCTATCCCAGCTGAACCCAGGATGCATCTGGAAGAATTTCTGGCCAAGCAAACAGATGGGTGATTTTACAGGTGAGTAGAGGACCTTCTTTTTGTTATCAAGATTCTTCAAGATGTATCAGGGCACAATTAATTCAAATTATAATGCAAGTCATTAGGCAAGTTTTCTGCAACTTGACACACAACATGAAGAACACTTCTATCTCCAGGGAATGTAGATTAAGGAAGAATATTCTGCCCTAAATTAAGGTGCAGTTTTGATATCAGCACAGGCTCGCTTTCACTCACATCGTTCTGTTGTGCCCCTAGCTTGCTCTCACTTCACCCACCATTTCTGCCAAGATATTGCTCAGGGTACCAAGACAGTCAGGAGGTAAATTCCTCTCATCACTCAATAACCCAAGCCCCAAAAATATGTATTTCTGACTATCACTTCTGAGAAAAGAAGCATTAAGGCATTTCTTAAGGGCTGTATTCCAGTTCTTTAAGTCAACTTTTCTTTATACTTCAGGTTTAGTTGTCTCTTTTACAACAACTTCTGTGAAAAAGCTAATTAGCTTGAACAAAGGAGTAGTCTGGCCTCTGTTAGTGTTTCCTGTACCTCACAACAGTACACAATTGTTAAGTGGAAATACGATATTCATTAAAACATTCACAAACTACCTACTCTTTGGCAACAAATATGGGCTCTGCTGGCAATAACCAAACATTTCATATTCACTGCCAGCATCTTAGATATCACACTGATGGTAACCTATTTAATATACACCAATGTCATTGTTACCACAGCCAAACTACAAGAAGCTATGACTTTTAGACAGTATAGAATGATACGATTTTCAACAAGACACATTTCAAAGAAAACCTTGGGTGCTGCAGGAAACTTACTGTAGTTTACTACACAGTGCTCTTCTGCTAGAGCTTCTACTAAGCCAATATTCTCCAATGATGTTTAGGAAAATTACAGTTTTGTAAAATGCTGTATTTTAGGAAGGTAGGTAGTGTTTTTTTAAACTCTCCAAACACACACAACATCATTTTTCCTCCCCCCTTTCTTTTATTTATTTTGATTCAACCAGGATGCCCAATGAAAATGCTGACATTAAAATAAATTTTTTTCATATGAATTTCCAAACCCAGGATATATTTATAGTTTTAGTATGTTCAGATACAAGTAGAAGCCTGTCAGTGCATATCTGATCCAAACCAAGACTTCTTTTGTTAGATTATAAAGTCTTCTTTGGAAGATTGGTGTTCTTTTGCCTGTTTGGCCTGCTGGAAACATGCATTGTCACTACTAATACTCAGTGCTGCATGGAACACAGTTGCTTTTCAAATGTAATTTTCTGTTATTTATTGACTTTTAGTTGCTGTATAATCATTTGTATCTTTCCTGCAAGAAGTATTTAAAGAAAAGAGAGAGGTTTGCCCAATTCATTTCCAGAAAACTGGACGTAACACTTACAATTTGCATTGTAATTACTTATGAAAAATAAATGTAATTTATTTGGTTACCATAACTCATTTGTCAGATATAATTGAAATGACCTCAGATGATAGATTAAAATAGCACTGTTGATGCAAGCAAAAACCAAAACTTTTCATAAAATGAAATATTCAGTAAATTCCAGTGCACAAGAAACCACAGATAAACCTTTTTATTCATCCATTGCAAATAAGCAAGATACAATGTTACTAATTCTGTCCTACTCTGGAGCTAAGAATGAGAGGAATAAAATTATAATAATTCTGAAATTATGGCCAAAATAGGTCAGTTCTGAATATTCTGAAAATAATTTCAGAATAAGTTCACCCATGGTGTAACTTTGCTTAAATTACACAGGCTATGAATCTGACCCCACTTCATTACAAAATACTTGAAGAATGTTGTATGTATAGGACTGCTAATATACAAAGTATTCTTAAAACAAAATATACATTCTCTTCCCTGAAAAATTTACAATAGAACAGCACTGTAAGCCATGCCACTAATGCATATCTTTTAAATGAACAGATCTATTAAAATCACCAGATCTAGTTATGTGAGAGGTATTTTTATGGATGACCCAGTCTTAAGAGAACGAACATATGCTATAGTCTCTGTCTCTCTCACATGGCTGCAGCTGAGGCCACCTTGGAAAATTCAGAAAACACAACTCCAACAAGTATAACAACTTTTGCTACCACATTAAAGCAGCCTGTGTTTTAAAGGCATCTAAACATTTTTTACTGTCAGCTCCTAGAAGCAGTCACAGGGGCCTGGGAATGATTCTCTTTGAGTTTGTTTGAAAATACAATTCTCATTTCGTTGTTATTAATAGAATACTTCTCATAGTATTAGAGCACCTTTGTGCTCAGTGTACTGTTTTACCTAAATACATGGGGGAAAATGACTCAATTTAAAAAGTTCCCAAATATTCTGCATAGGTGATACCCACTGTATTCCCGGTTATGACTAAAAAGCAATTCAGTCTAGCTGGTGAACTTGTAATGGAGAGCAGCAGCCCAAGGTTAAGTAAGATTATGTGCACTAAATGTTCTGAAAAGAGTTGAAGTCTTTTGGAAAAGCAACAGCATAGACCAATGTAAAGTCACTCCAGTAAAATTCCACTTAGGCCAAGTTCCATGGGCATGGTCTTCCTGTCAGCAACAGAGTAGTCAAAATGCTCCTTCTCACTCTTTCCTTCATGAGCAAAACACCAGTTGTGACTGACGAGGGCCAAAACATGCTTTACTTTCTAGCAGAAGCCAAAGTTAATTCCACTGATAACTGGTGTACCAGAGGTCGCATGTCTCCATCTTTACTAATGTTTCTCTCAGCAGACTGCTGTCCAAATGCTCCTTTAGTGGAACTCAGTGCCCAAAACACCCATGGTTGAAGTGTTTGTTCCCCCATAAGCCCATCTGTTAGATTGGTATCAGCCTCACTTAGCAAGTGCCATGCCAGTTATATCTAAGTTTACATGCCAGCCACAGAGAAGTTTTATGGGGGGAGGTTGCAAAAGATATCAGTGCCACCTTTTGTCAAAATTTCTTTGCATTTGCAAAGAAAAGAATCCCATTTACTTTTAAAAGGGTGGTATTCTAAGCTGAGACACAACAGATTGCTAAAGACAAGCTTTAGAAATGCCATTTTTTGATTTCTAGGAAAAGACTTTGGGATTCTGGTGAGCCAGTGTAGTAAAGGCCTTTGGAGCTATCACTGGAAACAGTTGATGTAGTTAGACACTTAAACAGCAGTTGACAAGTCTTATAAATTTACATATTTACAATATGATGTGCTCAGAAAGAATATGTTAGTTTGAAAACCAACAATGGGACACAAAGAATAAGAAATCTTGGTTAGATATCAATCAGGGAAAAAAAACCTGTTTACGTGCAACCTCTGTACTAAGAGTTGTTAACAATGTTCGAAAGAAAACATTCACATGAAAACAGTAATCCATAGGAAAGAGTCTGAGGAGAGGCAGGAAAGAAGGCCTTGTGGGAAGGCAGGGATTTTTTAGCTTTCCTTGGAAAATTATTTGTTCAGAAGCTGCCTGCTCCCCAGCAGCCTTTCATGGCACTCACAGCAGGTGTTTCATCTTAACAACTGTGCCAGCCCTTTTATCTTCTTCCCTTACTGTACTCACTTTCTGCTTTGTCATCAGTTCAATGTCATTCATTACCAAGAATATTCTCTCAATCAGCATATTAGTGCCTGAGAAAGAAATGCCAATGTAAATCTAGAGAACACTCAGAGAATGTGAAAACTAAAGGGATTTCTTTTATTAGTTGAAAATCTCTCAGTGTCCCTCATGTACAAACGTCTTCTATCCTCCTGCCAGTCAGACTTATAACTTCATTTTACACTTTATTAGAGGATCTAAACGTTTATGTATCATTTATAACACCTTCCCTAGCAATTAAAATCATTGAGATTTTTCTCATTTTCCCATCATGAAATGTGAAAAAAGGACTGTGGTCATGAATACAGTCATAGTTCAGGAGTTCCTTCTCCTCTGTGGACTGTGAGGCTTATTTCTATCATTGGTATTAACCCTAAAATAGAGTAACACTCCTAAAGGTTCCATGCACTGAAATGAGCTAATTTCCTGAAGGTAACTCCTTTCTTAATCAGAGAGATTTGTAACAGAATCCTGGCAGAGTTTTTCCTCTTGCTAAGACATTGAAGTAAAATCATGCACTTACTATGTGGATGTCCAATAGGTGAGAGGTATCTCATCATGAGGCAAAGCCCCAGTCGTATGTCTCAGAGCCATACTGGCTAGACAGCTGAAGGTGACCCAAGGCAACCCAAAGAGAATGCGCACTGTCAAAAAAAAGGTACTCTTTTCCCATTTTCTGCCTTCCCATTCACGCTTGATAATTCATTGAGCAGAACTTGACAATGCTTTACTGTGAACTTTGTATGCCAGAGAACACATGAAAAATCTGAAATTTTGATAGACTACTAAGAAAGAGAAAAGGTATCCTTCCTCTCTTCTTCAAGAGGATACTGATCAGCAGGGGAAGGATCCTCTGCTGAACTTCATTTATCCCATTTACCTTGAATCTTCCCAAATATCATAGAATTAGAGAATCATAGAATGGTTTGGGTTGGAAGTGACCTTAAAGATGATCTAGTTCCAGTCCCCTGTCACAGGTAGGGATATCTTCATCTAGACCAGGTTGCTTAAAGCCTGATTCAGCCTGGCCTTGAACACTTCCAGGGATGGGGCAACTTGTTCCACTCTCTCACCACCCTCACACTGAAGATTTTCTTCCTAATATCTAATCTAAACCTACCCTCTTTCATTTTAAAACCGTTAGCGCTCATTCCTCCCCATCTGTTCGGTGGACTCCTTTAGGTGCTGAAAGGCCACAATAAGGTCTCCCTGGAGAACCCCAACTCTCTCAGCCTGTCCTTGTAGGGAAGACGCTCCAGCCTCCTGATAATCTTCGTGCCCTCCTCTGGACCTGCTCAAGTAGGTCCATGTCTTTCTTATGCTGAGGGCCTAGAGCTGGATGCAGTACTACATGTGGGACCTCACAACAGCTGAGTAGAGGGGGAGAACCACCTCCCTCGACCTGCTGGCCACACTGCTTTTGATGCAGCCCAGAATACGATTGGCTTTCTGGGCTGCAAGCGCACATTGCTGGCTTGCACTCAGTTTTTCATCCACCAGTACCCCCAAATTCTTCTCCACAGGGCTGCTCTCAATTCACTCATTGCCCAGCCCATATCAATGTTTCTCTGCAATTACGTATCTATGCAATAAACCGGGTATTAAGTAGCAAATGCCAGCTGCATACATAAAAGCCCACATAAATGACACAGGTAAGTGATTAAATGTGCAGACATTAATTTATATTTGTGAAGAGTGCAACAGAACAGCAGAGGCTCAGGTTGTGTAAGAAAATGTGGAAAAAAATAATCAGAAATTGTTTGCTATCACTTCTTTCTAGAACATTTACTTATCAAAGTGACAGCTGACCACTTGGACAACAGTCTTATTTGAATATGAAAGGCAGAAATCTGGGCACAATTTTACAACAAAGCTGGTAATGAATGACTAGGGAGATCACCCTCTTGGCAAGAAAAAGATACCAGCTGAACTCTTAAGGAAGACATATTTGTTTTTATTCATCTAAAACAAGACTGGGGAAGAAAGTTCATGACATCAGTGCTCTCAGCAGTTTTCTGTTCTGCTCAGTCTCACCTCTCCCATTCATCATCCCAGCCTGGCCCACACAAAGCCTTTCTGCTCTCTGTTATTCTTGCTCAGAGAACATGATAGTACAAGTTTCATTAACACCCTTTCCCAAACCCTGTTAGCAATCCGTTAGTCACAATCCAAATAGGAAATGGGTAGTGGAGCAAACACCTATTGGTTTTAAAACCAATTTTTCTCTTTTCTTCTTGTCTACCAAGATAAGCCAGTTCTTCTCACAGTGAAGAGCTCCCTCCTTCCACAGGATGTTTGTGTGATTCCGTAAGTAATATTTAATTTTTACTGACAGAATCTACAATGATGGCACATTAATAATGTGAACAGTTACAGCTGTGACTATGTTGTGACCAGAAGCTGTTACATGCATGGCTGACAACAGAACTCTGTCTTCTGGTGTTCGTATAGGCAATATAGATAAAGCAAACCATCCCCATTTGTGTCTCTAGACTGTTGAGAATAACACCACTTTCCCATCACTCAGTTTCCTCATTTGTAAAATAGGGACAATGATAATCAACTTCTTTAACAAACCTGGAAAGCTATGTGTAGAAGACCACTACGAACTGGTTTTGTCTCGACATTGCCATTGTCACCTCTTCTTGGCCTCTGAAGAAACCGCCACAACAAGCTGCAGGAAAGGCGCTTGCACATGGACCAGCGCACGAACTGGCAAGAGAGGGCTGCCTAAGCAGGGAGCACGTATGGCACAAACTGCACGTAGGCAAACACGGCCTGCGCATGGGTGAACACCCCTATAAAAGGACAGCACATGCTCCCCTGAGAGGAGCCTTTTCCTTCTCAACGCTTTTTCATTTGTTTTGTTTTTTTTTTCCTTCTCAACTCTTTTCTCCCAGAACTCGCCCATGCTGGAACCTCAGCGACTACGTAGAGACTGAGCCGACTGGACATCACTGGACATCGCTGGGCCCACGGTGGTGGTAACCGATTTCCCCTGCACTCCTTCCCTCGCCTCCTAGGGTTGTCTGACTTTACTCCTTTCTTTCTTTCTTTCTCTCTCCCGTTCTTCTTCTCTCCTCTCACCCTCCCCCCACTGAGTACTCGCCTGACCTCCGCTTCCTACTTCATGGAAATAAAGTTTACAAGGTTGCACGGCATCTGACTCCATTTGCGTCTTAATCTTGTCCTTGAGATCGTATCGAAACCTCCCCAACACTGGATCGGGACTCTACAGCTAAAAAGTGATACAAAATAATGATTCCACTGCTTCTCTGCACCTTTCCTTCTGAACTATAAGCTTAATTCTGTTGACAATGTGTCTTCTGTACCTAAATTAAAAGCTACAGGAACTACACAGAAGCTGTACAGGTCTTAACTGGGGGCTACTTACCTCTACATGCAACAAATCGAGACTCAAATATAAAGCCCAGAGTCAGGAAAACATCATAATTTAGATGTCCTCTGGATTCCCGCGTTTGGCCTCTGTTTTTCAGTTTTTCCAGGCTGTCAGAAAAACCATCAGAAAAAGAAGAAATGTTAGAGATATGGATTCTATAGGTTTTTTAAACTGCAGATAAGAAATTCCCAGTCACTGAGATAGCCAGCACTATGGGGTTTATATTTTAAAATAGCACTGCTTAGCAGTTTAGAAAGGTAACAACAAAACTATTTCCAGTTGTAATTAAACAGATAATAAACAAGGATTCCTGATTCTTCCAAATTAAATTTAACTTGGATATTTCCAGTGTGCAGAAAAGTGACAACTGAAGACACAAGAACACAGAAAAGGCTGTACAGGTTTGGACCAAACATTCACCTCCTCTAGTATCTCGTATCTAGCAATGGTCAACAGCAGGTCCTTAAGGAAGGGAATAAATACAGTCTACCATGCAGAAATTCCTGCAGTACACTTGCTGAACATATAGGCTTTTGGAGGGAGTGGTTTTTTTGTTTCCATGACAAACCATCATACCTGAAAAAGACATGGCTATACATTAGTTATTGTGACAAAACGAAAGACCTCAAAAGTCCTCCACTCCGATACGGAACGTCAGCTTTCTCTTACACTCCAGTATTCCATTTCTTCTACAGATTACTTTTTTTTTCCTGTTCAACATGCTCTTGTATTATGGTATCATACTTCCTAGTTTGATGCTGAAGAACACTTGGTCATTAGGCATGCAGCCTTTTCCACTTACCAGTCCTCCCTTAGCCTAGCATCTTGACAAAACAGTTGACAGATCATTTGTTTTTTTCCCTAAGTCTAGCTGGCTTCCTTATGAAAATAACATTTTAGCACAACACCACAACACAACTTTCATGTTTCCTCCTCAGTTCATTTCAACTCCCTACAATAGTCATCCCCAGCATCATATTAAATCTTGGACTGTGCATGCTGCCAGCCATCTGAACCAGAAACATCGAATAAACACACAAAAGAGCTGCTTCTCTGCCACTGTTAGATGAGACAAATCTGTGCCCTGATGTAAAAGCACTGAGATATCTCGTAGACAATACAGATCAGTGAGGACCATCTGGTTGATTTCATTTCCAGCCAGACACCAAAATGAGGAAAGTTGGTCACACTACAAGAAAGGATTTTCCTACTTTGGAATTATTGTAACATGCTGGAATGTATACTGTGTCAATGGTTTGCTTAATACTTAGCTGTAAACTATCAAAAAGAATAGACTGGGATGTAAAGCTAACAATAGACTCTGAATCTAGAGAGACAAAACTCCTCAATGGAAAGGGTTATGCAGCAGAATCTACAGAAATACAAATTCAAAATTTGAGAAAATACATAAACTGATATTAGGTTCATAGACACCTTTCTGAGGAGACCTCACATGGCAGCGATGACGATAATGGGCTCATGGGCAGTGAAAACCAGGAACGGTATATCAGAGCTTTCCCATTTGGAAGTGGTTTGCAGTCTATCGGTGCACAACAGACCACTTCTGGTGCAACTGTATTCTCACCCACCTGATCTGCAACTGCTTCAGAAAAAATGGCTGAGAGCAATGAGTGATCCCCATTCAAATGAGTAATTGTATGTCAACTAGCCATCTGAAGAGCAATGTCAAAATGTAAAGAAGTTTAAAGAAATAAAATTGTAACATGCTAGATATTTGATTCATGGAACAGATCAGTGTAGAAAAGCTCGAGAAAATTATGGTTTTTAATTCCTCCAAAGATATACTGCAAAGTCAGGCTAATGGCAGGTGTGCTTCTGATCCTAAGTCACCAAGACTGAAATCCAACCAGCAGCACAGGAGAGAAGTATCACATTGAAACAAGTGTGATGGCATCTGCACTTCAGAGAGGGAATCATTCAGACAAGAAAGCTTCGCCCCAAAAAGGCCACGAAAAATTTAAAATCAACATAGATGCTATTTCAAGGAAGATAAGCAAAATCACAGAAGAGATGAATATTAGACAGAGCTAGGTAGAAGTAAAGTGAGAAGGGCAAGACTGAAAAGCTATTTTGAATCAGTGTTATCTTTCTGAATTTAGAAATACAAACCTATGAAGACCATGTACCGTGGCAGGTAGATTTAGAATGGCATTTTTTCTCCTTTAAATTGCCAATAACAATTTCAATTAACTTATTTTTGGCAATTATTCCTAAGTTATTGGTACGCAACACACATATGAATATTATTAACTATGAGTGTCCTCGGAGTGAGATCTTAGTCTTGTTTGAGCCAGTGGGATTATATAATTTTTGACTCTTCTGTCAAGTATACACTGTTTTAAAGTTGCTTAATGTGGGACACAGCACGAACCTACTATTCTTCCTAAGATCAGGGTCCAAACTGCTACCCTCATTCACAATAGCACTCCTGTTAGACATTTTTGATCTTTTTTTTGTATATAAGGAGAACTGCAGAATTGAGTTTTGATTTAATTTTTTAAAATGATGACATACTGCACAAGTGCGTATTTATTTCAATAATCTTATCCACTTAGTGTAATCCTACTGGATTTAGTTCATCCCTACTGTAGCTATATTGACATTAACATACTGACTCTAGTAGAATTGCACCAGAGATGGATTGGGCATATTAACTGCAACAGGGCTACACAGAACACAAATCAGTGCAGAATATATCTGTCACTTAGAATTGTATTTTGTTTATAATAACACTATATGGAAATGTAAAGCCTCCAGTCACCAGGTGGCATTTTGATACGTCTGTATTGTACAGGTATTTCCTGTACAGCTCATAAAATACTAAAGTCTGTGGTGCAGAATCTAATGACACACAATGCATTTCACTGATTACCTCAGATCAGAGGTAGTTCGATTATAACTTTTCCCACAGGAAAACATTATTAAAGCAGCACCAGAAACTGTGCTTGTTTTTGTGCATAAGTGCACTTAATGGCTAAAAACATACATATGAACAGAAGCATGTAAGTCTCTATTTCTAGCATTATTTGTGCTAACTGAACATACTGAGACTGTTGAAGTCTAATTAAATATGTTTCCCCACAAAATGTCTTTATCAGCTGAATCTGCTCATTTTAATTAATGTACATCACTCATTACCTTACCTTGTGCTCCCCACATGCTTCTGCTATCAGTCTTGTGTCTCACGAGACACTCCCTGAGGTGGGACGCTAATTTTCATATGGCTGTGCACAGGATGATCACCAGCAGAGGTCTATATATGCTATCAAGTTACACATAAATTAGGATGATGGTACAGCTTTGCCATTTGAGGTGATATGGGTCATACATTCAGTGCCACCCAATGAAGTTTATAATTGTCAGCTTGCTCATAATATGAAAATTAGGTAGTTGTTAGTGTTCTTGAGAGGTCACTTTAAGTGTTTTGTTTTTGCATGAAGTCAAAAAATCATCTTTAAATAAAGCTGAGGAAGAGATCCAGATAAAGCAGTAACATTTTTTATCCTGCCTTTGTTCCTTTAAACCACAGAACTTACCCAAGAGGTTTATTTTCTGCAGAAGTCCTTTGACTTCAGTGGAAGTTGCAATAGACTACCCAGCAGCTTTTACCTGCAATTTTTTTCTTAAGAAATGAAGTCAAAGTCAAGGAACATATATGTAGTCTGCACATACAGTGACCATTGCAGAGAGAATTTTTTGGGGTTTAGTTCATTTAATCTTATCTCTCGAGTGCCATTAAATATATATAT
>Ga0065711_1003987_pt1 | contig 48634 bp, 25 predicted proteins | sample Hoacrofraction12_FD_59098 | JGI IMG/M metagenome (GOLD analysis project Ga0065711, IMG submission 59098) | Hoatzin crop microbial communities from Cojedes, Venezuela - Epithelial fraction 12 v2 (version 2) | ecosystem: Host-associated > Birds > Digestive system > Esophagus > Crop | place... | reverse complement strand
AGCTACAGACCTCCAACTAGACTCTGCGCTGCTGATGACAACCCTCTGAGTTCTGCCATTCAGCCAGTTCTCAATCCACCTCACTGACCACCCATCTAGCCCATACTTCCTGAGCTTCCCTATGAGGATGTTATGGGAGACTGTGTCGAAAGCCTTGCTGAAGTTGAGGTAAACATCCACTTCTCTGCCCTCATCTACCCAGCTGGTCATGCCACCATAGAAAGCTATCAGATTGGTCAGGCATGATTTCCCCTTGGTGAATCCATGTTGACTACTCCTGATGACCTGCTTTTCCTTCACTTGCTTAGAGATGACATCCAGAATGAGCTGTTCCATCACCTTTCCAGGGATGGAGCTGAGGCTGACCTGCCTGTAGTTCTCCGAGTCCTCCTTCCTGCCCTTTGTGAAGACTGGAGGGACATTGGCTTTCCTCCAGTCCTCGGGCACCTCTCCTGTCCTCCAAGACCTTTCAAAGATGATGGAGAGTGGCTCAGCAATGACACCTGCCACCTCCGTCAGAACTCATGGGGGCATCCCATTGGGGACCATGAATTTGTGGGTGTCCAGATTGCTTAAATGATCTCTAACCTGATCCTCCTCTACCAAGGGAAGGTCTTCCTTTCTCCAGGCTTTCTCTCTTACCTCCGGGGCCTGGTATGCATGAGGGCCAGCCTTAGCAGTAAAGACTGAAACAAAGAAGGTATTCAGTAACCCCACCTTCTCTATATCCTCTGTCACCAGGGCACCCGCCTCATTCAGCAGCAGCCCCACATTTTTCCTAGTCTTCCATTTGCTGCTGATACACTTGAAGAAGCCCTTCTTGTTGTCTTTGACATCCCTTGCCAGATTCAATTCCAGGTGGACCTTAGCCTTTCTCATTGCTTCCCTGCATGTTCTGACAATGTTCCTGTATTCCACCCAAGTAACATGTCCCTGTTGACCTGGCAGTTGCTGATAGCCATGAAGGGGAAATAATTTTTCATATCAGTGGAACAGTCATCTTCCAGAACACATCATCAATTGAGTTGGAAACAATTAACTACGAAGTTCATAATGTTCTGAATTATGCAACAATGCTGCAAGGCAGTGACATGCAAATGTTGTTAAACAAATGAAATAATTACTTAGATATGCAAAAACCTGATTATTTTCAACAATAACGTGCCTGAGCTCACCTCAGATCCTAATAATTACAATGTTCTTCATATCAGGTTGCTCTGGAAAGTAGTGTCTGAAACTGCAATGATTTTCTTCTTGAATAAAATGGAATCAATTATCTTTAGTCTGTGCAAAGCACTCTATAAATGTAAAATTCTAGGGAGCTAGAACAATGTTAAGAGAAGGTTGTTCTGAATAATCATTTCTACTAATCCATGCTTCAAACTTTCTTATTTGTCTGAATTTCTTGGCTTAGAACAAATTTAAAGCAGAACTGTTGAAAGCTGAATCAAATGTATTTGTACACAGGTTTACAGAAACTCTGTGCATTTGTTTGATTATTGCTCCTATCAGCATTATGAGTTACAGCATTATGAGTTACAGCCTGACTTCACCAGGTTCTGCAGAATGGTCTCTGTTGCTTCTGTTGGTAGTTGTTCTCTTCTGTAGTTCCACCCATTATGACATTTAAAAGCTTCTAATGAAATAAATGAATGCATAATGTCAGCTGAGTAATGCAGAAGAGTTTCAGAAAAAGTTCAGTTTGTGATATGGAATGTTTCTTTTTCTTGTGTTTCTTACTTAGTCTTTGAGTTTAGGAGCCGTTTTAGGTCCTCGAGTCTTGAGAACAAAGGTATCATAGGACTTCTCTACCAACGAGCTAGATCTTGTGAAGCTAAATGAGCAGTCTCTCGTCATGCTGTAAATTAATAGAGGTAGTACAAAGGTCAGGTCTACACTCTTGAAAATGATCTGTAATCTGTCTGTCTAGTTTGGTCAAAGAAACTCTGATGCTCAGCAGCTTAGGGAAGCATTGGTGGCTTGTATGTGGATTGCTGTGTATCATTGGTGAAAATACTCTTCTTTTTTGCTTTCCAATCCCGCAGATGTTGCCAGCTGTATTTAGTAATAAACGTATGACAAATGTCGTTGGCTTCAGTGCAAATATTTGTGGTTTTAAGATGAAATACAGGCCAGATTAATTGTAAGATCAAGGCAGCTTTATAGAAATGTATAGATATATAACTGTATATGTCAAGAACAGTCTGAGATTTCCCTAATGGTCTGAACTGCTTCAAAGCTGATCAAATACTCTGGCAATAATCTTGCAAACAGTCAAGGATGCAGTTTATTGCTTATGTAAATCATGTTGCATATCTATGGGGAATAAAATAACCAACATGCCTCTTGAGATTTCATTTTATTGCTAAAATTGTCCTGAGCAGGGTTATGACAAATGAAAATTACTATGCAGAGAGGACTTTATAGACTTCAGTGCTAGCCTCTTGATAAAACTTGTAAGCGCTACTTGCTCTCACTTACATAATATTGTTCTGCATGTTTCTTGAAACCTCTCTGCACTACTGTTAAAATCTGATTTTGAACAAGATATAAGTCCATGACCTTAGCCCATACGGTTACTAGCAGCAATGTCATGCTGAGCTAGGGCTACTTGATTTGCCCCTGGGAGTTCCCAGGTTTGAAGAAACCTGCGTGCTGTGCAGCGTGTAGCCAATGAAGCCAAGGAGACAAAAACTTTGTTTTTCATCAGAAGCAAGGTTATTGCATGACTAAATTGCCTGCTTCCTCCCTCCCATGCAAAAACGAAGTAAAACAAATAACCCTGTAGCCTGTGGTGCACAGGGCAGAAAACCAGAGTCTGCTGAAGAGAGTGTAGGGAAGTGAGGGGGCAAAATAGATGCAAATCTACCCACTCAGTGAACTGGAAAGCGTAAAAAGATGTGGATTTAGAATGGCAGGTGTCACCTTTTTTTTTATACTGGGTAATGTTTATTCACAGCCAGTGCTACCAGGAGTTCAGTGCACCTGCAAGTACCAGTGCAGCCAGTCTCTTTCATATCTCTCCACTGGGCTCAACTTATTTACTACTTGGGAGGAGGTCAGTGTTGCAAAAAATGCAGTGCTGAGTATGTGATTGTGTAGTTTTTGGCACCTGCTTGCATCCTGGGAATGTTTTATTGTACTACCTTGAAATACCTCTTCTGCTAGTAGTATAAAAATTGTACAAAGAATTCATTTTTGCTTACTGCAAGGACAGGCAACAAAATCCTCTTTTTTAAATATTATGTAATGATGAGGATCATATAAACCACTGTTACTTTTATTCTGCTAATAGGGTGAATATAGAAAGGTTTCTTTGTGTCTGCTGACAGATTTCTAAACTTTGGTAACCTCTTCTCTATATAAAGCTGAAATGGAGCTGCTAGAAAAATAGATATATACAAGGGGCAGTTACAGGTTTGTAGATTGTGCTGAGGCTCATCTGCGGGACACTTGTTATTTGTTTTTAATATATTTTCAATTCTGTATTTACTCTGTTGAATAAAATAGATGCCTTCGTTATATAAACATTAGTTTTGTTATTTAAATATGATAATTAGATGTCAAATTTTCTGCAGAATTTCTGAATCAAAACAGTTTAACAGATATATCAAAGTAAATGTTAAATATCTGTTTTGTCAGTTGCCGACTCATGCTGATGTCAAGGTCAGAAAATCCTCACAGGTGTATCTTCTCCCCCAGATCTGATCTGAATTAAAATTTCGCTTGTTCGTATGTGTATAACATGCTTCAGTTACTTGCGGGGAAACTTAATTTTAAATGTGTGATGAAGAGATGTACGGAAATGAATGCAGAAACTGTGCACATAGTCTTCAGAATAGTTGCCCTCCCACCAGCACTGAACTGGGCACTTGTCTTCTTAATTATTAAAGAAGTGCTGGCTGTACTGAGAGTTGTTAAGAGTGTTCCCCAAATTGATCTTTTTAACTGATGTAGAGAATGTATTACTCGGATCCAGGCTCTGAAACAAGCCTGAAGGATTTAATCACATTTATTTTGAAAGCAGTGGTGGTGTGATTGTACTGGCCTCAAAACAGGACATGTAGCAATGAGTTTCGGGAGAGACGGAACACAGCAAACACATAGAGATGCCACTTGGTTCAAAGCCAAAATCCTAGAACTGAAGTATATCAACTTTGATGAAAAAGATTAGTGTTTGGTCTTGCTTCATTGGAAACAGTCTTTTGGCAGGAGAATATTCTTTTGGCATCTCAAAATGAGTCTGTCACATTGAGATATCCTGGATTCAGATCCATTGATTTGCTATACTTCCCAGTTATTGAAACATGTTGGGGTTACCATCTGGAGCACGTTGGTTAGTTCTTTTCTTAGATTACGCTTCAAGACAAGGTCCTTCATTTTAAGGTTATCTTATCTATTGATTTTTGGAATATCTACAGCAAATCTACATGGTGAAGGAGAACAAATACTTTCACCTTGCTAGAAAATTACAGTGGTGCAGCAGCCTTCCATCCCTTTCATCTCTTAACTGATGTGAAAAAACTGCTTTGTGAACTTCAGGCTAGACCTTCATGTTGGTTACTTGAAAGTAGTTTGTGGTTTTTTTATTTGACGATTTGATTTTTTTCTTTTTTATTTAGCTAAAGGAGATAAATGAGACAGCGTGGCAGCTGTTGCGATCAACAGGGTGAGTTTTAAAATNTTTTTGGGTTACTTGTAATGGCAGGATCAGCAGCTCTGCTTTGTTTTATGCAAGTAGCTAATTTGATACTATGTAAGGAATTGGCAAGTGCAGCTACAAATTGAGTATAATAGTAATGCCAAATTAATTATGGTAAGAAAAATTTGCATATGACCATGAAGTATAATGCATATTGATGCTGCTTAGAGAATTTTCCCTTTAGAAACTAAATGAGCAGTGCAGCTGGTATATCATACTGTAAATTAATTTAAGGTATAATTTCTGAAACACACTCAGATAATTTATTCTTCTAAATTAGCATGTTTGCAAAGCATTAGTTTTACTATCCATGAGGGAAAAGTATGGAAAAATATCATAGTTTTGGTATATATTGAATTATATATTGAATCTTCATTTGTTTTATCTTTTAGGTTTTAAATACCTAATGAGAAAGCTATAGTATGACTATTATAGTAAAAGAAAACAGGTTCTTTAAAATACCTCAAAATAAGTGACTATGTGTTGACTCTGATACTGTCTATTATAATGCTGCTTCATTTTTTGTTAGTTCTGGCCATTTGTCAGGATCAGCTTGCTGAAGTAGATGTATGGGGTGGATTTAGAAGTTTTATTAATTGTCCAATAACACCATGTGACAAGCAATATTTGATTCTTTTAAAATTCATGTTATTTTCTTCACTTTTTATTTTAATGTGCTGAAAAGAGGACGCATATTCTTGAATAAGCTTCTTGATGTGCAGAGTCTGTGAAGTGTTTGTATGTGACTTTTGCAAACTGTCCCCACTGGACACATTTGATTAAATCATACTAACTTGACCTTTTGGCAGACAACGGGCCTGCTTAGAACTTGTTTTGAAACTAAACCTAGAAAATACTCAGTCTTCTCTCACTCTAATTGCATTTATTAAAATGATAGATTGTGAAGGAACGCACTTCAAAAAGAAAAGGTATTGCTTTCTGAAACTGTACCAGCTGGAGGAATTTTGTCCCTAAGCAGAACGTAGAATTATTATTTCCCAGGGAACACACCCTATAAAAATGGTTTATGCATAAAACCAGTGAAATTTTTATTTCTACTTGATGTTAACATCCAGTCTGACACTCATTGAAATCTTTCTACTGATTGAATAGACTCAGACCCTTGCTTTCCTAACAAATGTCATTGTATTGTCTGGGACACAAAGAGTAGCCAAGAGAATCATACAAGTACCTCTCCTTCACAAGCAGAACTCTCTGCCCCCTTTTTTCCTTTATTCCTCACGCTTGTTGGAATTTTGATGGTCTTCTGAATCTGTTTTTTTCCCACATGATACCGCTGTCCTTCTTAGCCCCTTCGTGTTTCCTGGGTTGGCTTCAGCAATTTATTATCTCTAGCTACCATCTACTGATCTGTTCATAACAGGTTTAGTCAAGGCTTGAAATTTATGTGGGAAATCTCAGAAATCCCAGAAAAGACAAACTAGTGTCCAGGGTCAACATTCAAGAAAAATTCATCCCCAAAACTAGGATCTCAGCACCTAGAAGTAAGAGCTCAACCTTTTTCATCATCATCACAACATTTTCATCCTGGCAGAGGATTAAAGATGCCACCACTCTTCTCCAGGTCCAAGTTCCTGGATCATCTTCCCTTTTGAATGGTGCTAGGCCCTTAAATATTCTCTCTACAATGCTTACAAAGTTCCCAGGCAGCTGGGCTGGTGACGACAAGACCCTTGTCAGCACTGCTATTCTCCACAGGTCTGAACCACAGCACAGTCTGTAATTCTACCTGGGGAAATCAGAAAGAGCTGAAAGGACTGGATGTCTGCTCTTGGGAAGTTAGGGCTGTAGGTTCACATTAGGAAGACTGTGAAACAAGGAGTCATTTTGGTGGTTTTTTTGTTAATCTTATTGTGACAGTACTTATTTTTTCCCCTGTGCTTTTCTGTCCTGGTGAGGGAAGCTTTCTGCAATCTACAGGCAAATATAAGAGCAGATTTATTTGGGCCTCACCTGAATTCTTTATTACTTGTTCAGAATCTGGGCTGTTCAATGGCGTGTCACTTCGTTTACAGCATCTGCTTGTGTTTAGAGTATCTGTGTGTATGCATGAATGTGTGAGTGGAGTAATGCATGCAAAGTCTTTCACCACACCATTTGAAGGCTGAGTGACATTTTAATCTGAAATTGCTGAAAAATCGATTTAGCTCTTGGGTCAGACCTCCTGACTGTATGAAATAATTTGAATTCAGCGTCAGTTTGCAGAGGCTACAGGTCTGGGCTATTCTTTTTCCTGAATGGTGGTATGAGTTGATAGAAAGAAGTTCCTGTTTTAAATTACTGGTAGATTAATATGACATCATTCAGTTATTGGACATTACAGTGAAATTACAATGGTGATCAAAGAACTGACATTGATTGAATTGCTGGCATGCTGTAGCTCAGCCCACTGCATTGCTGTCCTGTGTACCTGTTAGAAACACAGAACGGGCTAAATCCTGCTGATCCTGTCCCTAGCTATAACTGGCCATAGAGTCAGCACTGTAGTTAAAAAAAAAAAAAAAAGACAATTTTGGCAGCAGGGCACAGATGTGCTCTAGATGTATCAGCAGAGAGCCTCAGATATTGACTTCATTATATCTAGAGTTACTGTGGAAACTTTTATTGAAAAACACCAATGTGCACCAAATATTTCTCACAGCCAGAACAAACATCAACCGTAATCATGTTAATACTCGGCTAAGTGCAAATGAATAATGAACACCTAAAACAGCCAGGGTAAATTTTCTGCAGGGTCATGTTGTTGATCCTCCAATAAATTCAGTGGAGCCACATTCATTTGTGCAAACTGAAGTTCTTGTGCACATAGTATTACTTTTTAAGTTGGCTTCCAAGCCACCAGAAAAACAAGACTTCAGTAGCCATGGAATGAGAAATAAAAATTCTGCCTAGTGGCACCAAAGGAAACCATTCCTTTTGCTTGGAAAAGAAACAGACCTAACATATTTCTGTAGTTCAACTCTGGGTTACAATTGCCCACTGGGTTGTGAACTTTTGAAAGTTTGCTGTTGTTAAGCCCTACTGTCAGTAGAGTTTTCTGATCCAGGAATGGGAATGGTTTGTAAAAGAAAGTGAGTCTTTTGAGAAGAGGGGAAGAATCAGCTGTCTGTGAATTTCTCTAAGTTAAGACATTGATTCTTCCATGCATACCACTTGTGCAGACCATGGCTCTGTGCAGACCCATTGCCTCTGGTCAGAGGCAAGAATATAACACCATACAGGACCAATCGACAAAGCTTTTGTTGACTTCAGTGTTAAAGCGTTTTGGGGTAAGTTCTAGATTCTACTATGACAGAAGTGCCTAAGGGCCAAGCCTGAAGATGAAACAAAGGAAAAACAAGGTAATCAGGTTCAGAAGTTTTCAACATAGAGGTCAGGAAAAAAAGGAACTGAAGAAATTAGACCCCACTTCTAAAAAGACAGGACCCAGAGGGTGTGACAGCTTCCAGAATCTGTCTGTAGGAATGAATCCTTTGGCGAAAACTTTGCTCTTTTGATGTCAATGGCAACATTTCTGTGAATTTTAGTGGAGCCTAGATTTCACTCAGTATATTCTGGTAAACTTTTTAATATAAATGTCACAACGTTATTCGCGTATTTTGAGACCTAATTCACTTTACCACACAAAACAAAAAGACTACTTGTTCTTACACTAAATGCATTGAGCTGAAGTTTGACACATAACAGAAAAGCCATGTTTTTACAGCAGAATGCCCTTCTTATCAGATTTATAGTACTGCTGACTGCAGAGGTCTCTGTGCAACACTTATTTTAGCAACTGCTTTATTTTTAGAATCCTGTTTGTTTCAAAATCTAGGTCAGCTTGCTTGGCAAACTGGTAAGAAGAATATACTGTAAGACTAGAAGGTCTAGTTCTTGTAGACAATAAAGACATTTCCTTTTTCATACTGATGATACCAATTTTATTTCAGGATTAGAAACTTCTGAAAGCTTCTGAGATTGATAGATTATTACTAGAAAGAAAATAATTGGTGGTGATATGTCTCCATTGAAAAAGTATTTTTGAAGTTATGTAAATTCCCAACTTCATTTTTATATCAGAAAGTATTTAAAAAATATTTCCAGAGGAATTTACTTCTGTGAAAAATTTGAGCCAGTGAAGAGTACAACTTGAAAGACCAGATTATCAAGAAATTATTTTCTTTCACTTTTTGATTCTCTTACTGTATATGACCTGCAATAAACAAAATAGTAAGAAAAAGGAAATCCTTTTTTGTAAAAGTGGCAGCCAAACTTACCAGAACACTTTCTGTGTGCTCCAAAAGCTTTGCAGATCAGGAGGAATTGTATTGTTCAGTAGTCCTAATTTCTACCAACTGATTTGAAGGAATCAAAGCTATTTTACCCCTGGTTGTATTATTCAAATAATATAGTTTAAAGAAATATTGGAATATGTGTCCCAAGAAAGAATATCTTTTCCCTTGAGGTTAGAATTTGCTTTCCTCCAAGCAAACATTTTAGCAAGTAGGTAAACCCATGCCAATGGGCACAATGTAAATACATTTGCAAATAGGTATCTTTGTGGGAAGACAAGATGAATTCTAATCCCACCTGTGAATAGAATCATAGAATTTGTTGAGTTGAAAGGGACCTTTAAAGATCATCTAGTTGAATCCCCCTGCCATAAGCAGAGGCATCTTTCAGTATATCAGGTTGCTCAGAGCCTTGTCCAACCTGACTTTTAAACACTTCCAATAATGGGGCATCCACAACTTCTGTGGGCAACCTGTTCCAGTGTCTCACTACCCTCATTGTAAAAAAAATTCTTCGTGTATCCAATCTAAAACTGCCCTCTTTCAGTTTAAAAACATTGCTCCTTGTCCTGTCACTACAGGCCTTGATAAAAAGTCTTTCTCCATCTTTCTTTTAAGCTCCCTTTCTGTATTGAAAGGCCACCAGATGGTCTCCCCAGAGCCCTCCTCTGGACCTGCTCTAACAGGTCCATGTCTGTCTTGTGCTGGGGGCCCCAGAACTGGACACAGTAGTCCAGCTGGGGTCTCAATAAGAGAGGAGCAGAGGGGCAGAATCACCTCCCTCAACCTGCTGGCCATGCTGCTTTTTATGAAGCTCAGGATATAGTGGCCTTCTGGGCTGTGAGCACACTTTGTCGGCTCACATCCAGTTTTTTGTCCACTGGTATCCCCAAGCCCTTCTCTGCAGGACTGTTCTGAATCAATTAATCACCCAGTCTGTACTGATATTGGGGATTACGTTGACCCAGGTGCAGCACCTTGCACTTGGCCTTTTTGAATTTCATGAGATTTGTATGGGCCCTGTCAGGGTCCCTCTGGATGGCATCCCTTTCCTAAAGCTAATCAACTGCTCATTTCAGCTTGATGTTGCTGAGGTTACACTCAATCTGACTATCTATGTCATTAAGGAAGATATTAAACAGTATTGATCTCAGTACAGACCCTTGAGGGACATCACTCATCACTGGTTTCCATTTGGACACTGAGCTGTTGACTGCAATTCTTTGCATGTGGCCATCCAACCAATTCCTTATCCATTAAGTAGTCCATCCATCAAATCCAATCCAAATGTCTCCAATTGTCTGGTTTATGCCTGCATTTTTGAACTAAATATTTTTTGATGCAAGTGTATTCTTCAATTCTCTTTGGAAGAGACTGTTTTCTTGCAGCTTCTTGGTTGGAAGTTGATTGGTCCAGCTGCTTTTGCCTAGTGGAAAGGTTCTTAACTTTGCAGGTGTTTTTTTATTCTCAGTAGTATTTTCCTGTGCTTTTTCTTTTCAAGTTTTTATGGGTCCACAGATGTTCATGGAAACAGGATATTTCTTTCCAAGTATTCTCTCCTGCAACTCTTCCCCTCTTGAGCTCAACATCCTTTCTGTAGCATAAGTCATTTGCAGAAACCAACTGTGGCTTCAAATGAGGCATAAGCAGGAAGAGCAGATGAGCTGTAAAGAAGCATAGAACACATTTTCATGCAAATATACTACTAATAAGCTGAGGGAACAGCCCTCCTCTTGAAAAATAAACATGCTAGTTGGTGGAATTAGCATCTAAATTAAACCTTTTTTTCCAATTTTTCTAGAAGGTTGTAATTTGTTTTTCAGTTCTACCCTGTTACGTGCAATTTCATTCGTTATAGGTAATGCAGCCTAAGCGGCTGATGGATCCTTTTACTTTCTTTGAAAAAACCCTGTCGATGTTGACACATGAACCTGCCATCATAGGATCATAGAGTAATTCAGCTTGAAACAAACCTCAGGAGGTCTCTTGTCCAGCCTCCTGCTCAGTCAGCTGTGAGATCAGATCAGTTTACTCAAGGATTTATTCAGTCTGATCATGAAAACCAACAGCTATGGAGACCATACAACCTCCCTGGGCAACTTTTTTCGCTACTTGATTGTCCTTGAGGTGAAAAAGTTTCTCCTTTCCTTATGTTAAGTCTGAAATGCTCTTATTTCAATTTGTGTCCGTTGTCTCATCCTCCCATCATGCACCATTGCAAAGAGCCTGCCTCTGTGTTCTTAATAAGGTTATCTGGAAGGATGCTTTTAGGTCCTGCTTGAAGCCTTCTCTTCTCCAGGCTTAGCAAGCCAATTTCCTTCAGCCTCTCCTCACAGGAAAATGCTCTGGCCCTGAACATCTTAGGTGGCTCTCCACTGAATTCAGTGCTGTTTATTGAAGTGTTGTGCTAGTGGGCCCAAAACTTAATTACTACCTACAGCTCTTATTTCATAGAAATAATTTTGCACTACTCTTTCAATGCTTTTGAGTTGTGTAAACCCTGCAATTCTGAATTCAGCTACTCTAAGAACTAATACTTACAGGTACTACTGTCCTGGTACTGGTTTCAGCTGGGATAGAGTGAATTTTCCTCTCAGTAGCTGCTGTGTTTTGGATTCAGTAGAAGAATGTTGATAACACTGATGTTTTCAGTTGTTGCTATAAATAGAGGACTTTTTCCAGTTTTTCCAGTTAATGAGCAGGTGTGCAGGAACTGGGAGGGAGCACAGCCAGACAGATAACCCAAGATGGCCAATGGAAATTTTCCATACCATAAAGGTCATGCTCAGTTTATAAAGGAGGTTGGTCAGGGGGAGATCTTTTTTTGGCTTTTTTGTTTTCTGGGATGTTTTTGAATCCTCTCTTGGCCAGGAGTTTGAACTTTTGGGGGGGGGCTGTGAATTGGTTGTTGGGTGGTGAGAAAAATTGTATTGTACATAGTTTGTTTTGCATATGCATTACTATCATTACTATTATAAGTATTGTTATTAGCATCAGTACTCAGTTTGTTGTCTTATTAAACTGTCTTTATCTCATCCCTCTAGTTTTCCCTTTTGAACATTTTCTTCTCCCCATACCACTGGTGGGGAAAAGGAGGGATGAATGAGCAGCTGTCTAGTGCTTAGTTGCTAGCTCCCAGATTAAACTACGACAACTACTGTATAAACAAGGTATTTTTCACAGTGGGTTGTCATTTAAGCCATGTGAAAACCACAGTCTTGCTGTGTGCTAGTCCAAACAGCAAATCCAATTCTTGCAGATAGGAAAACTCCCCAGTGAATTTTATATCCAACAAGATAATACAATTCGAGTATGACAATTACTGTGTCCAGATGTGTCCTGAGAGGAAGTACCACACATCTGCTCTCACTAGTTTATCAAGAAAGCTGGCCATATTCTACTCTGGGATTTGTTTCTTCCAGTGCTATTAAAAAGGATGTCATATTGGTCCTTATCAACTCTAACTGAAAACAATGGAAGGATTTGACTCAAACTTGAAATCTCCTATCCAGAAACTCATTTGCTGAGCTGCCTGAAAAAAAAAGGAGTTGAACAGTCTTTTGATTTGGCCTGGATAAATGTCAGGTGCCCACCAAAACTGCTCTATCACTCCCCCTCCTCAACTGGACAGGGGAGAGGAAATATGATGAAAGGCTCGAGGGTCGAGGTAGGGACAGGGAGAGATCACTCACCCATAACTGTCATGGACAAAACAGACTGAACTTGGGGAGAAAAGGGAGTTTAATTTATCAGCAATCAAATGAGAGTAGGATAGTCAGAAATAAAACCACATCTTAAAACACATTCCCCTCACCCCTCTCTTCTTCCCGGGCTCAACTTCAGTCTCAATTTTTCTCTACTCGCTCCCCCTCCCCAAGTGGCACAGGGGGACGGAGAATGGGGTTTGCAGTTGGTTCATCACATGTTGTTTCTGCCACTCCTTCCTCCTCAGAGGAAGGACTCCTCACACTCTTCCTCTGCCTCAGCGTGGGTCCTTCCCGCATAGTGCAGTCCTTCAGGAACAGGCTGCTCCAATGTGGGTCCCCATGGGTCACAAGTCCTGCCAGAAAACCTGCTTCAGTGTGGGCTTCTCTCTCCACAGGTCCGCAGGTCCTGGTAGGAGCCTGCTCCAGCATGGGCTCCCCATGGGGTCACAGCCTCCTTCAGGCATACATCTGCTCCAGCATGGGGTCTTCCACAGGCTACAGGTGGATATCTGTTGCACCATGGACCTCGATGGGCTGCAGGGCGACAGTCTGCGTCACCATGGTCTTCATCATGAGTTACAAGGGAAGGCTCTCTGCTCCGGTGTCTCAAGCACCTCCTCCCCCTCCCTTCTTCACTGACCATGGTGTCTGCAGAGTTGTTTCTCTCACATAGTCTCACTCCTCGCTCTCAACTACTGTCTCACCGCAGTTTTTTTCTTCCCCTTCTTAAATGTGTTATCACAGAGGTGCTACTACTGTTGCTGATTAACTTGGCTTTGCCCAGCAGTGGATCTGTCTTATAGCTGGCTGGCATTGGCATGGGGAAGCTTCTGGCAGCTTCTCACAAAAGCCACCCCTATAGCCCCCCGCTACCAACACCTTGCCACGCAAAACTGTAACAAACAGGAAGATAGGACAGTTCTCTGACTCTGTTTTTCTTCCTCCTCTTCGTGGTCCTTATCTCCTACAGTTATGTGTGATCATCATGAGAGATGCTGGAGCTATGGGAAAGTTCAGCAGAGAGCAGTGGAGCAGTTCTAAGAATGCCAGCCTTTGGGAATTTCTTGAATCATGCATCCTACTTTGCCAGTTCCTACTCCCAGCAGTTTTCAAAGTCCTGTATACACAAGGAATAGTTGTGTTTTCCTGTTTGTGCCTAGGATATTTTTGGAAAGTGAATATCCCAAACTAATAGGAGTATGTTACGACAATGCTAAATTTCTTTGCAGTTTGTTGTTCTGGAATTTTTTCAGCCTCTGTCCAAAATACTAGAAGTGAAACAGTGACTTGAATTTCTGCTTTGATTTAAAAAAACCTCTAAATAAATGGCAAGCTAGAAATCCCTATTAGTGCCTTGGATGTTATACTCCACCTTTGCTAATCAGACTTACATGAAAGTCTTTCCAAATAGCCTTTGAAGACAGAACTGAAGCAACTGATGTATTCATTTCTCCCCCATGAAAATGATCTTTTGCAGGGGCTGAGAAGTTCCTGTTAGTGGGTATATTTCCAGTAAGGTGTTTCTTCTTTATATTTATTTTTTTTATTTTTAAAGGCTAACTTCTCATGTGCTGTGAAGTTCAGGTGGAAATGGAAACAAGTTTCTAATATCTCCCTAAAATCATACAGGATCTTGGAGTTAAATAGTACCTAATGATCTTCCCTGCTTAAAACTCCCCAGGCTCTTCTATGAGACAGTGTATAAGGTATTTTGAGATTTCCTTACAGTAAGGAAGTTGTTTTCTTTTTCTTTTTTTTTTCCCCCTCTCCCCTGGGGAAGGCAGAATGGTGTCTTACTAGAGGAAGTCCTATTTTGCTCTTTACAATCTGAATAACAAACATGCATCTTTGCTTTAATTTGAAAGCAGTTTGCAACATGGCCATGATTGGGAAGTACATTGACAAACTTTGTGTTTTTATCTTGTGCAGAGTAGAAACCATGTCCTTCTGCTCCCAGACCACAGACTTCTGGCAGGGTTACTAAGGAAAGGCTTGCCGAGAGACAGTAAGAAGCATGGAACCAGTTCTGGTGTTCTCCCATCCTGAGAGATGGTTTAGTTCAGTTGGACATCTTTGTGTGTGTCTGTGTAACCGAGTCCTGTTTGTCAGTAGGTATGTCATTGTGGAAGATCAGTTTTTCAAAGAGTTCAAGGATGTACGGTATGCTCCAGGCCATCTGTAGTCTATAGAAGTGCTGTTCAGAGAAGTATGTTAATGCAAGTAGCAGATCAAAACTACTTGTCACCTTTTTCAGTAAAAGCAAATGTCTTTTCTTCATCTGACAGGAGGGGAAAAACAGATGTGGGGAAGATATTCAGAAGATTTTGAAGTCGAAAGGGAGTTTCCTTAAAAGTTGGTGGGATTTTTTTTGATTCAAAATTAGAGGCATTTTAGAAAACTACTTGACTAATATCGTCCACATTGTATTGACAGAACTGAAAGTAAAAAGTAAGGTTTTACACGTACATTTTGTCAGCTGCACTTTCTTGTTGCCCAGCCACTAACTGAATACCAAAGAACTGATGCTAGCTACCACTACCCTGAGCTGTCACCCATCAATGCAGGCATGTGAACAAAACCTCTGCTTTAACATTAAAAAATGAACTTTGGAATGCAGTATTCAGTATTGTAGAAATGCCATCCTTTTATTAATAAAAAACTTTAAAGTTTTAATAATACTAGACAAGGCACAATGCGGTTCATCTACCACAGGGTCATTTATACTTTACCACAGTTCAAGGACAGGCTGTGGTCTTTGAGGATGTGCCCTTGGGATATACTGCCAGAAGAATACTGCCTTTTAGATATTTTTCCCTTGCTGTGTTCAGAGGGCAAGTTTGATCAATGTATTGTAAGAAGGATGCCTTAAAAGATTAATTTGGTTCAGATCAAGAAAGATGACTGATTAAAAAATGATGCTGCTTGATACAGCTTTCTGAACATTATTTTCCACCCATAAACCTGTCATTCCTTTTAAGTGATAATGTTTATTTCTCTGTTCAAGAGCCAGGATGATAATTTGGTTAGGAAGTTATATTTGGGTGTTTTGTTTTTGCTATAGAAAGTTAATGGGATTTATGCAAAAATTTCTTGATTGCTTGAATAAATACTCTCCCAGGGAAATAAACTTTGATCTTAATCTTTCTGTTTAGATTTGTAATGCCCTTGGCAATATACATCTACATGCATTTTTCATTCATCGCTTTATAATTGGAAGTTTCATTGAGAATTCTATGGGTCTGCAATGCATTCCTCTTAGTTGCACCTTGCAAAATTTACTTTCTCTATTTCATAATTACTCAAAGGTTAGCAAGTCCTACCTGCAGCAAAGCAAAAACAGTTATGAACATAGGCCTTATTTTATTTATATGAATAAATCAGCAATAGGAAGTACTTACTTTTAGGCTGCTGATTGTATGGGCTTACTGAAGCATAGCTACTGTGGTCTGTTTTGGTTTGGCCTGGATAAATGCCAGGTGCCCACCAAAACTGCTCTATCACTCCCCCTCCTCAACAGGACGGGAGAGGAAATATGATGAAAGGCTCGTGGGTCAAGATAAGGACAGGCAGAGATCACTCACCGATTACTGTCATGGACAAAACAGACTAAACTTGGGGAGAAAAGGGAGTTTAATTTATCAGCAATCAAATGAGAGTAGGATAGTCAGAAATAAAGTTAAATCTTAAAAAAACACCTCCCTCCCACCCCTCCCTTCTTCCAGGGCTCAACTTCACCCTCGTTTCTCTCCCTCCTCCCCCCGAGCGGTGCAGTGGGAGAGGGAATCAGTGCTATAGTCAGTTCATCACATGTTGTCTCTGCCACTCTTTCGTCCTCAGGGGCAGGACTCCTCACGCTCTTCCTTGGTCCAGTGTGAGGTCCCTGTCATGGGAGACAGCTCTCCATGAACTTCTCCAAAAATTAGTCCTGCCCACGGGCTGCAGCTCTTCACGAACTGCCTCAGCATGGATCCTTCCCGCGTAGTGCAGTCCTTCAGGAACAGGCTGCTCCAGTGTGGGTCCTCCACAGGGTCACAAGCCCTGCCAGCAAACCTGCTCTGGCATGGGTTCCTCCGTCCACGGGTCCACAGGTCCTGGCAGGAGCCTGCTCCAGCACGGAGCTCCCCATGGGGTCACAGCCTCCTTCAGGCACACATCTGCTCCAGCATGGGGTCTTCCACAGGCTACAGGTGGATAACTGCTGCACCACGGACCTCCATGGGCTGCAGGGGGACAGACTGCCTAACCATGGTCTTTCATCATGAGTTACAAGGGAAGGCTCTCTGCTCTGGTGTCTCAGGCACCTCCTCCTCCCTCCTTCTTCACTGACCCTGGTGTCTGCAGAGTTGTTTCTCTCACATAGTCTCATTCCTCTCTCTCAACTACTGTCTCACCACAGTGTTTTTCTTCGCCTTCTTAAATGTGTTATCACAGAGGTACTACAACCATTGCTGATTAACTTGGCCTGCGGCAGGTCTGTCTTAAAGCTGGCTGGCACTGGCTTTATCAGACATGGGGAAGCTTCTGGCAGCTTCTCACAGACCCCTATATCCCCCAATTACCAAAAACTTGCCACGCAAACCCAGAACAGGTCTTACGTCATGCGTGTGACCTCTGGAATGTCAGTGGTGGCAGAGGAATGCTGATCATGTGCGAAAACCCTACAGAGTATGATTTAGGAAACAAATAATTAAGGAGAAATACACTGTTGCTGCCAGTGTTGGAACACAGCATCTACATCCCTCTCTTGTTTACCTTTTCCACCTTATAGTCTATATTTTTATACAAGAGCTGTCAATGTATAAAAGGTAGATTATATTTTATACAAATAAATTCTTGGACAGGATCAAGTCCCAAGTAGTTGTTAAATTCCTCTGTCATTAACTGACAAAGTTTATTCCCTGGTTTTATGAAGTTAAATGAGGGCAGAAGAAGGCAGGATTGGAGGTTTTTTCCCTTCCTTTAAAAAAAACAAATTTGGAAAGGAATATTTGCATTTTTAGGTCTTTGTCTGGCAAAATGTTCCTTTTCTCCAAGGTACATTTTCAACTTCAACTTCTGAAATAATTTTATAGAAGTTGTTGAACAAATCTAGTGTTGAGGGTGATTTAGGTCTTTTGTTCTTGAATAGCTTGCCTTGTAGCAATCAAAAATGAAAATGTAGGTTTTGAACTTCAACCCACACTTGCTCACAAGCCTGTTTAAAGCTCTTGGAGCCATCTCAGTCCTCAGAAGAGTCAAAAAATCCTATTTTGGCAAAATATTATTCACTTTATATCCTTATATGTTGTGATCCCCAGCTTTTAAAACTCCCTTTATGTACAGTATCTTTTTAGATTAGATTAGAATAGTTCATTTGGAAGGGACCTACAGTGATCATCTAGTCCAACTGCCTTTGGATCATTTTGGATATACAATTCAGATGTTCCGCATTTTTGTGCTAAACTGTCCGCATCTTTTTTAGACTGTCCTGTAAGATGCTGAAGGCATCCATGTCTGTTTTGTCAGCCAAGTTAGAAAAGAAAAAAAAAAGTCCATGAAAAGATCTTTAGAGAGAGAACTCAGTACAGCTATTTTAAGATATATTTAAGATGTCTTTATACTGAACTCTGAATCTAGTGGCATACTCCCTAGAGAGAATTTCAGTGTCTGTTCCCCTTTGTCTCCCAAAAGGGCAGTCTGCAAGGAGTTTACTAGCTGTATTTATTTTGTTAATGAACTGATATACTATCTATTGATTTTCTTGCAGACCCAGTGGTAGAAGCCAGTAGAGTGGAGTGCAGAGGCTGCAGTGTTGGCCACCGAAACATGCTCTCTTGTCCTGCTGGTAGAGTGTAGGTCTGTGTGGTTAACTCTTCTCACTTTCCTCTGTTTTTCTGCCTCATGGTAGGGTAGGCTTTATACATGCCTAGTATCTTTTATGTGCTGTTAATGCCATGCAGGATGTGCTTACGCTGTGTTTTGGCTGGCATGATATCTAGCATTACAGGAGCCTGCTTTGTCACGTGTCATGAGAGAGACAAGTCTTATAGCTTCCTGTTCTTCATGGCTTCAGAACTGGTGCAGAAAAGGACTTCGGACTCAAATGGGCTAGGGTATGTCCTGAGGGAGTGTAAGGAGTGTTTGAGGGTGCAAGACTTGCTGGGATGCTGATGAACTGCTGTGTAGAGCAAGGGGTGTTCAATCCAATGGAGCATTTTTTGCATATTGTCTACGCAGAACAGTCCTTGCAACAAAATATCCCCAGATGAACTACAGCACTGAAAGGAAACTGGTTCATCCAGTCCAAAAATAGGGTCCAAGCACAAAATAATATAAACAAAATATATATGATCAGAGAGGATCAGCACATGGAATCATCTGAAGAAAGTAGTTATGACAAGGTAGTTGTACCTTTTATCTTCAAGGACATAGGGCATCTGTGTCTCCGTCAACAGATGAGATGAATCTTCTTTTTCTTTGTCTCGGTGGCTTAAATTTTGTGTCTAATTTCTGGTTTTGCATTGTTTGTCTTCCAGACACTGCTTTTTACTATGATCCTGCCTGCTGGAGACCCCTTTTGTGCCAAATATTTTCTTCCCAAGTGAGCTCTGTTCATTGGTGTGGTGACTTGATTACATCTTTTTTTTGATAAAGATTTATGGGTTACCACTTGTGAAGTATTTGCTGTAATACTGGGATTATCTCGGTGACTGTTCTTGGTTCTTGTCCAATTCATTAACATCCTTCAAAAAGGACGGATTTTGTGTGGCTTTTCTGTATCTCTTTACATGCCTGTGTTACATACAGTACACACCAGTAGGCTGACTGGCTGGAAAGATATTTGGCAGAATAATTGCTGGGGACCTTGATGAACATGAAGACAACCATCAGCCAGCAATGTGTCCTTGTGGCAAAGAAGGCTAACAGCCCCCTGGGCGGCATTAGGAAGAGCATTGTCAGCAGGTCAAAAGAGGTGATCCTTGTGAGACACACCTGGAGTGCTGGGTCCAGTTTTGGGTTCCCCAGTCCAAGAAAGACCCAGGCATAGTGAAGCAAGTCCAGTGAAGGGCCATGACTAAGGGCTTGGTTCATCTCTCAGACAAAGGGAGGCTGAGAGAACTGGGGTTGTTTAGCCTGGAGAAGAGAAGCTTTGTGAGGAGTGTCTTCTCAATGTGTACAAGTATCTGCTGGGAAGATGTAAAAAGAATGGAGCCAAACTCTTAGGGGTATACAGAGACAGGACAAGAAGCACTGGGCCCAAACTGAAATGCAAGAAATTTCATTTAAGCAGAAGAAAAACCTTCCTGGACTTCTCGGTGCAAATAGAACCACTTGGAAGTCCTAGTTTTGTTGACAAAGTGTTGTAGAAAAAGTTAATCTTTGATACTGTGACCCAAAGGAGAGTTTCCAAATGTCAGAGCTGACTGACTACCTCTAAACCGCTTTTTGTATGTGAATTTGTGTTAGTTATGGAGTAAAAGCACATAGCAGCCAGTTTCTTCTGGAGAAGTTTGGCAGTAGAGAGTACACAGCAGGAAGAGATTTAGCCAGTCTCTTTCCTGCTCCTGTCATTTGACAACTAACCTGAAAAGGAGTGGTCAGATTCTGCTCACAGTAACACTGTAAATGCAGGAGAAGAACTTCTCTTGAACACCTCTGTGTACCGCAGAACAGAACTTGCTACTCTGTCCCCACTCAAAGGAGCTTACATGCTGGGTCCATGCCTGTCCTCACATGGAAAACTCTGGCATAGAATATATTTGTGTTCTGCAATTAGGCCTGCATCTAATTGTGCCTGCTAAAATAGTTCAGCAAGAGGACTGGACTAAATTTACTCTGCCTCTGCAGATTTACCTAGGGGTTGGAAGCAGATAGAGCTTTGATCCTTTCTCTAAAACAAGAAGGTGGGTGGAGACTAAATACTGGACTATGCAGTCCCTCTTTGTGTACGGTCCAGCCTGCAAGTTATTTATAACTTTTAAATCCGTAAGGGATAGGGACTGTCTGTGTGGATGCGCAATGTCCCAGGTAATTCTGGGACACTCCATACAAGGTACAGGCTAAAAATTTCAGCTCCCACCTGGACCTTTCCTCACACAATAGTTACCTTTTCAAGATTTTCTGGTACAAACTTGTCTGAAAAAATATCTCTGGAGCTAGTTCTAACTTTTGCATTAATTTCCATAAGAGTTGCAGAAGCTTACACAAAGGTCCTGCCTAATTCCTTGTTTTCCTGCATCCCTCTCCTGACAAAGACAACTGCAATAATGAGAATCATCCAGCAGGGCTGGTTCAGTGATACGCTTCTTTCACAGATAAGTAAGGTGAAACGTACAGAGAGCTGGAACTATTCAGTGGGCTAAACACGCAGTGGAGCAATGTAAATGACTAAGTGTGAGCAGGTTAAGCTTCCTAAGCACTCCTGAAGATCAATTTACCAGACACCTGCTGTTTGCTTTCTATTTTATGGAAGTAGGTCAGGAAGCAACTAATGGGCATCCTCACATGCTTGACATTTATTACTTTTAGTCGTTTTTTTGTTCGTTTTATTGATGGCTTTTACACACTTATCATGTTGAAAGCTGCCCTGAAGATATTTGCATTTGAATCAAAGTCTGGCTATTCAGGGAGAAAGCCAGGTCAGATAAAAGTCATGATGTCCTCTCACAATGAGACAGTTCACTCTCTGAAATAAGCCAATAACCCATTCACTTGACAGATTAAAATGACAGATAAAATGCCTGAGGCATGGTCTTATTATATGAGTTCAACAGACTGCAGACATAAATGGCTTTCCTTTATACCTACATTTGCCCTCAGGATGCTTTGGTTTTCTTGAGCTATGAAGGTTGAAGCAATGATATTTATGTATCATTAGCTTTGAAGTAAAGGTGAGAACTCGACGAAAGCTCCACAGGCATGCTATGTTAGTGTGTCAGTGATACTGGCTGATTTAGGAACCGTACAGGTTGGTTGAACACATATGGTACATGAGCAAACACATAGGGGAAAACATAAGTCTGCAAAACAGATGTACGTGAATACAACACATTAACTGCCATGCAAGGCGAAACAGTATTGATGTGAAACTGGAAAATCAGCTATTTATCAAGAATCGCACAATCTCCTTGTTTATGCCAGGTGTCTGTGTTGCAGCATTCCTTTGCAATAGATGCGAGGTAGGCAGAAAACCTAGGTGGTGGTGTGCACTGTGTGCACTGTAGCACACGGTAGCACTGGACACTGTGGTGTCCACTGTGTGGACTGTAGCAAATCTCGCGCTGGATAAGAAGTCTTGTATTACATTCAAAGCATTGGCAGAAGTCAAAGTTTTTTTTAACTTACATAAGTAGACAATTAGACCTTTCATATTTAGCTCATTCTCAAAAAGTACCTCTGGGATATAGCAAAGCCATTTCTTCTGATCTGCATTAGCATGTGATAACAACCTCATTTGGTATGGATGAAGCTAATTGTACCATTTACCCATCATTCAGCAGACTAAAGATTGAGGAAAGGCATTTGAAAATTCACACCAAAAATCATAAAGAGAGAAATTCAGCACACCTAAACCCAGTCATTTTTTCCTAATGCATCCATACTGCATTTATGACAGAAGTGCTGTGGAATACTTCAGGAATGTCTTAAAGTCAAATTAAACAGTGTAACCTGAAGTGTTTAGGTAGGTACACAAATTTGTTGGTTGTAAAGATATTCACATTGTGGATGAATGGAATTGCTCTGTGTGCTTTGCTACATCAGAATCTGAAATTAAAGGGCCTAATGTCCAGGGTGGTTTCTAAACAGAAGTTTTACAATGCCACTCTGAAGTAATCTCGTTTGTCGCCAGATGAATGCAGGCTTCCCTACCGATCTGTCTCCTGCAGGCTTCATTTTAGTTTTAACAGGACAACGTACTCCACAGAGAGACCACGCTAGGATTCTTTCTTCTTTTATCTTAATGTCAGTGAAAAACCGGCAATGCATCCAGATCTCTTTGAAATAATTTTGGTAGTTTGAAAGAATGATATTCATTTTCTGTGCCAAGCAGATTAACATCTCCAATTATGCTCATAGTCAGTGAGGACAAACAATCACTTTTACGTAAGAGTTTCTGCTTGCTGCTGAGGAAGAGGCTTGTACATTGTTCCCAGCCATGCCGATTCTTTTTTCTGTGTCATTTCTGCCTGTGTAAGCTAGAAACTTGATTTTGGTGTGCGTCATCTCCATTTTGGGTGCAGACCCATCCCATTATTAACTCTTCTACTTCTATGAATAGCCATTAATCAGATTACATTTTTTGATAAAATAGTGCTAGATTTTAGAATTGGAAAGATGTAGGTTTCTGATACTTAATAGATAATTGTAGTAATAATTAACTGAATTAAGACATGTCCCATATGTTATCAAGTAATCCTAGTCAGCAAAACTCATTCCACACAGCCCTGAGTCATGAAAGCTTGATAAATCATTAAAGATCAGGCTTGGCTACATAAGCACATGACAATATATTTTTATTTTAATTCTTTCAGGCTATATCATGGTAATTGCATAATGCAAATGACATAACCAGAATTACAGATATCTTTTGGCAATAATAAGAGTGCTGCCATAACCTTTGCGTAAATTACTCTGTAAGGGAAAATGTGACCTTTGTCACTATGAGGAAAAACCTGATATTTTTTCCATTTTAGTCAGTACAGTATCATTAAGAAAGGGAGTTAAGTAGGTTCATAGAAAATAAAGTGCAAAGTTGATGAGAATAGCTTTGTTGAAAGACACTTTCCAAAGCTAAGAAGAGAGATGGTTGAGGAATAAGGGTGATTTGGAAATCTGAATCCTCCTGGAGTGCCTTGGCTTACACTTCTTTACTCCCAGCTTGGAGGTGGCATCATCTTCAAACAGTAACAGAAACCACATTTGTTGCCATCCTGTGGCCAGATGGCTATGTGTCCTGGGTTGGCTTTGGACCTGGACAAATGTATATGAGTAATTTAATCTGAAAAACATAGAACAGGTGAGACACTCGTCATGCTGTTTTTTTCTGGCCTATCTCATTATTTAATATTTACAGAAGGGCAGTGTTGTGGCTGTAATGTAGCAAGCAAGTACTGACCGTATTTGAGATTTTATGTGGCATGTTCTTATGCACTGCTTTAGTGTTGGCACTACTTTGTAGATTTACGGAGGGCACTAGGATAAAGAGATGACAACAAGACACAAGCTATGTATTGTGCCTGGACTGTGCATCAAAGCATGGTGCATAAAACTTCAGTAAAAATAGGCACTGGAGCTCCTTTGCTAGTGTTACAGAAGGGCAAGCAATTTGCAGAGATAAACTGAAGACAGACTGCTGTTAATGGTTCCTTGCTTCACACTTGAGCAGGTCCAGAGCAGCTTGGTCAGCCTGAAACTCTCTGGCTGTTTCTGAAAAGAGACTTCTGATGAGCTCTTCAGGGAGAGAACGAGATGAAAACCATTCTGATCCTTCCATGAGCTACACATGGAAGGTCCTACTCATTTCTCAAGGTAACAAGCCTTGTGTGCAGAATATCATCTGGTTTTCCAGTGTTTTTTCTGACATCATTCTCAGAGGCCCTACAACTATGTCCTCTCCAGCCAGACTGACTGGGTTATTACATATCTGTGGAGTCTGCAACTCTAGACATCGCTTTTCAAAAGTAGCTTGAATGGACTTGCAGTGCTATAGCTACGTACCACAGCACTTGCTGATGTGCTGTCTTCCATCACACAGATGCTGTGCTGCTGCTAGTACTGGGTTCATGCACTTCTTCTTATGGCTCCATTCCCAGCGTGACTCCCTGGGCATTTTTAGGTACATCACTCTCAGAATCAGCAAAAAGTAGACTTAGTGTGGGAAGGGAAGGCACAGATCGATAAATAATTAGTATGTGCTCAGTTTCTTCAGATGATGGGGAAGCATTTGCTGGGAAAGAATTGCCCAGAGAGTTTTATGACTATTGCCTTTCTGGGCTGAAAGCAAGACTTTGTCTTCAAATGAGAAATAATTGATAGTTCAGTCTTTCAGAAGGTAGTTAAATGAACACCTTTTGTCCACTCAAGAGATAGTAAAGCTTCATAGTTAACCTGGATCTTTCTCAAAGTTGTTACAAGCACTTATTTTCTGCTAAGAAGAAACAGTGAACAAACAGCAATAAAAAGTTATTGAAAACTGGCAAGCTATATGCACTTTATAACTCTTGAGGAGAGAAATTTCTCCTGCAGATTTTAATAAAATATATATATTGTCCTACAGTGTGCGATAATATCTTCCTTTGTTGTGGAAGGAAGGCTGTTACAGGAATGGATTCTGAATAATAGTCATAATGTTAGGATAGAAACAGTCACTGGTTTCTTACTCTCATTTTGAATGTGTGCTTAAATAATGTTGAAGTTCTTTTCCTCAGTTAGATCATATTTTATTCTTATTAAGAGGTGGATTCTGTTGCGCATTGTGTTTCAGCAGATTCTTCAGCACTGATGGCAGTGATGCCCGCAGCACATCAGAAACATCTCTCAGTACCTAGCAGGAACAAGTCCTTAACTTTTGAAGGCTTTTCTTTTTTTTTTTTTTGCTTCAAGAGAAGCTTAGAAGTTTAGAAAGGCTGATCCTATGTAAGACTTCAGGATAAGTGTCTATANGAANTCAGAAGGAAAACAGAANACAAATGAAGACCTGGAAACTGGAGATNCCTTCTCTTAAAATCCAATTATCTGCTGCAAAACAAGAAACAAGAGGAGAGTAATTGAATGGGACAGTACAGAAAGTCTCACTTTGTAGTGCATTGAGCAGGGCACATTTCAGCTGCCTGGCTGTTACACCAGTATCGTTATTTATCTGTTGCTAGCTTGCTTCTGACATTATCCCTAAATTGGTAACACAGTCTGTTGTCCATGATCCACATTAATTTGAACATGCAGCATCTCCTTCTTGGTTTCTTTTACTTGAAGAGTACAACAAACCAAACAACCATAAGTTGTCTTGTAAAATAATTCAGTTTCCAGAAGTTAAACATGTAGTTGCAAAATCTGTTTAATCATTATCGATATTATTTCATTTTATCTCAGAACAAAATACCTCTCAAATGGAATTGCTTTTAAATGTCAATTTTATTTTGGACAATAAGGTCCTGGATGAAAAGAAAAGAGCAGCTCAGTGCTAGCCTACCTTTGTGAAGGGTGTTGTGAGGAAGCAGGAGTTCAGGGAGTGTGAGCGACCTAGTGCAAGGGCCACCGTAAGAGAGCAGCAGGGAAATGGTGAAATCACCTAGTGGGTCGGCAGCACTCAGTGCCCAGAGCAGCCATACTAAGCCATAGTGCACCTTTGTCTTGTTACCTCTCCATAAGATGAAGTGGGGGTTGTGCTGAAGGCAGCATATCGTTACTGCTTTTCTGGGTCTCTGCTCACCATCTTCCTTTGCAGGCTAGCAGAGGCTTGGAAAGGTCTAACGTCAACGTGACGTTGACACTTGCATTGAAGCGTGTATTTAAATGTTGCTTTGAGAACAATTAATAGGTTGGTGGGGCGTTGTCTTATACTTTTTTTTAAAGAGTTGCCAGACACGTTCACTATGTTTTTCAGTAAGATTGGTTACAGTTTTTTCATGTCTGAAATACAGGACACTGAATACACCAGTGCAGCTGCCAGGGCTCTAGAAGCAGCCCAGCCATGCTGTTATGGTGCAGAATGTGGCTAATCAGCCCTGCTGATGGATTCTAATATGCTGAGATATCTCCATTGTGCTGATGGGACTGAGTACAAACATACTCTCAATGCTCCAGATGGGCCTGTCAGCTTGGATTTAGCCCAATAGCAGCTGCTGTAGCCCCGAGAAGACTAGTAAGGCACAAGAGCACAAGGGTCAAGAAGGTTTATTAACTGATGTGCAAAGTGATACCAACCCAAGAGCACTAATAATGCTGCTAAGCCTGAGCTAATTAGTCTGCTCAGCATCTGAAGCACTGGGAGACAGCATGTGGTTAGACTGTGGTCTAGTGTGCTGACTCCAGTTGCCCCAGCATAGTCCCTCTGCAAGTGCTCTCTGTACCCGTGCACGGGGACATGGCTCCTTCCAGCTGTGCAGCTGTCTGCGGTACTGAGCAGGCACAGGAGGCTGTGTGGCATGGTGTACCAGCTCTGGCTCTCTGTCTGTTAAGGACACGAGAAGTTATTACAAGTTCAGGCCAGAAGCCTCTCTAACCTGGTGTTATGCCTCCTACAGCAGCTACTCCCAGCTGTTCCAAGAGGCTTGGCAGCACCAGAACAGGATCTGTGTTTGGTAATTCATCCCTGGGAAACTCTCTCAGCTGAACCTGCAGGGAAGATGGAGCAGTCTATACCTACTGTAGTCCTGAGATGAATATCTTATTCCCAGAGAAAAGCAGAATTTGAGGCCAGACCAGCTGCCACCTCTGCCCCAAGTCTGGTTAGGAAGCAAGGCAACAGTAAGCTTCTCTTGTCCTCCCCATTGCCCCAGTTCCTGGGAGGTTGCAGGTGCATAGGTATTTCTGGAATAAGTTTTCATACTTTTTGCAAAGTTTATGTCAAAATACACTGCAGAGAACTTGATTTTATTATGGTAGATTTATAATAGTCTGTTGTTTGTATAGGTACTAAAATAAGGTATTTAAATGTGAAGCAAAATATCACTGCAGAGTATGGTTGGTGATGCTTACTTTCTAGTAGGATAATATGTAAAGATATTACTGTCATCTCGTTGCTGAGGACTGGAAAATGGATGGATGGGAATTTTCAACATTTTCATTAGAGTTATTATCTTCATTGAACTGTTGTGCGTGTTCTGACCTGTGCTCCACAAGCATGTACCTGTATTACCTAAATGTAGAGGAAGATTAGGAAAGATATGATACTGGCAGTGGTGTGGGGAGGGACTATAGTGAGATTGGTATATTTGTTACCTGTTACTTGACATTTCAGTAAAAAGGAAAATACACAGATGAAAAATAAATTGGCAGTCGGTTAGTTGAGCAAAATACTGGCAACAAATCTTCAGTCTGAGAATAGATTTAGCATAAGTAGTACATAAATCTTTGCATTACTAGTACTGTCACATTTTTGAAAATATATTATTTCAAAGGAAACACAATGAGTCTTGAATAGGTTCAATGACACCCAGGTTTCCTATCCCCTTATCTGTTTAGTTAAAGGGATTTAACTGTAAGAAATGGCTTTGCTTTGAAGAGTGTTTTAAAATAAAATCTAGTGAGCAGAATTTTGCTCACATGAAGTATGCAGTTCTGAATACAAATAATCTATTTCTTAGACAGGAATTTACTTTTCTGGTATTTATCTTTGGCATACTTATTAATGTAGATTCTGGTCTGCTCTGGGTTTACACCATGGTATTTAGTATGCATTATAAGCGATGTAAAGAAATGGGCTAAGAGTGGGGTTAGAAAACCCCAAGCTGCATGTGTTTATCTAAATTTTGATGTAGCAAGTCTGTCTCTCTTCATTTTGACCTGATGGCATGGAAAATCAAGAATAACTTTAGTGGCTGAACACACTGGGCACAGCCCAGCCCAACACTTGGGAGAGCTGTTTGGGAGGTGTAGAGTGAGAAGCCCCCGTGTCTCTAAAACTCCAGAAAATAAGTGTTTTGGCTTTTGCAGCATAACCAGTCAGTATTGCAGCCGCATCTAAGATTTCAGTTTTTCTTTTCTTTTTTCTTTTTAAATAAGCGAACTTGAAGAATCACGGAGACAGAACAACTGCATACTTTTGTTCTAAAAATGTAAATTATCATTTGCTTACATAAACACAAATAATAAATATGTATTACCTTTCAGTGTTTAATAAAATCATATCCTGGTTTGGTGAACCCCTAGTGGCATGTCACCCCTGAGCAATGGAAACATGCATCTAAAAAACTCTTTGTGTGAGCAAGAAGAGACTGCAAAATAAGGCACTCAATCTTTATGCATAATCTCATCATCAAAGATAAAATGATTTCATGAAGGACAGAAAGCCTGGTGGGGGTTGCTGCTGTATTTACATTTCCATCTGGAATATAAATTGTGCTGAAGGGTGTGTTTGCTCATTTCTTTATGAAGCTGCCAATGCTGAGCTCCTATCAGGCCAAGCAGCAGTTGACTCATCTGACCCTGGAGGAAAAATTGCTCAAAGCTAATGCTCAGTCAGGGATTACATCTGTGCCAGCAACAGCCTACGGTCTTGGCTAGCTTATCAGAAGTGGAGATACTGGAAGGTCTCTTTTGGTAGATTTCCTGTTAAAGGTGTTATAAAGATCCTTGGATCACATTGACAGAAAGAACAAGACTGCTACAGAAAGGGAAAAACACTGAAGGGAGTTATTTTTGCTTTTGGGATGCATAAATGGCTCATGAGATGCATGCACATGTAACCTGATATTTGTACTGGAAGAAAGGTATATGTGATTCAGGTGGAGAGCAAGCAAACTAGTTGGAATGAGATCAGAAATAATAAGGTTTAATAAATTGTAAGAAATTATTTTGTAAAACCTTTGTACAAACTAAAGTACAACGGTTTGTATAGATATCTCTCTTAGCAAACACAGAAGCCATCAGGGTGACTTTAATGGAGAGCATAATTTTCATTTCTCTGCTTGAAATTCGGAGAGGTCCATCTAGTATGTATAATGGGGGGAAAAAAAGAACTCTCAGGGATGATTAGAAGACTGGACCACGTAGTAAAAATCATCATCATAATGTGAAAACAAGAATACACAGCTGCAATTCCAGATAGAGACAAATGGACATTAAGAAGAGCAAATAAAAGAAATGCTGGATTTTTTTAAAAACATTCCTTAGTAAAGTCTGGATGTTCTGGGCAGGGGAATAGGTACAACCAGGAAAATACTCTAGCCACAGTATTTACCAATGTTTAAGCTGAGGCTGAAAAGGTGATTGATGGGAATGGCACAGATTTTCATGCTCACAGAGGAGAAACCTCCATGCATTAGGACTGGTAGATGCAGATTTTGGAGTATATGTGGAAATAAAAGTAAGGACAGTGTGATAGTGGAGCTTTTCCATGCATGCATTTTTTGCGTATGTTAAAAGGAAGGTAGTAGATTCCCTAACACATCAGAAATGCTCTGATATCCATCTTGATGTCCCACGTTGGAACCCTAGCATTGTGGCTAAGGCAGCCAGCTGAATTATTCAGTTGGAATAAATTTTCAAGCTAGTCACTATTTCCAGATCCCTTATAAGGGAAATTCTATATTTCTATGGATATATTTTCAGCTATTCACATATACTTACAAAATTACTTTTGAACGTGTTTGTCGATTCATATTTGGATGATAGCAAGTGTCACTTCTATTGCTTGATAACCTCTTTCTGGGAGAATATATGGAACTTCTAAGCGGCAGATTAATGAAAAGTGAGAAGGTGATAATGAGCAGTTCATTTCTAGTCTGAATGATATGGTGGCATTCCTGCTAAAATGCATTATTAGTTTTTTCCACTTAATATTCCTCTTGAAAAAATCCTGCCTTAATGCAATAGCTGCACAAAATGAAGTCTTCTACCAGGAGAAAAAACTGTGGTGCTCTTTTCATCCCACGAAGCTAACCCTTCATGTCTCCTGTCATGGGACACTTCGGAAACACTCAGCAACAAATCCATTTTTCAGAGAATCTGCTATTGCTGGTGTTTCTGAGCAGCTGTGTGTTGACTGCAGTCACTGTATGTATACTCCTCTTTACAACCAGCACACAGTTTTGCTTAAGCAATGAGGCACTTGTCTGCCTTGTATTTTAACACTGCTGGCAGCCTACAAAATGTTTATTCTGTATGTTCTTATGCATGTGCTTGGAGGGATATGAGATACCTCATAAGTGCTGATGTTTCCTTATAATAGCAGATTTCTTTTAGTGTTATAGGTTTTGCAGTGGTAGCAAAGACAAAGTTCTCAGCTTCACTTTTCATCATTTTTCTTCTTGAACTCTTACAGCAGAACAGTTCTGAAATCCATTTGGTTGAATTTCACATTGCAGCTGATTACACTAATATTTTTGCCACTCTTACATATACTCAACTGGCATCAGTGACATTTCAGCCTGTTCTTCCAGTTACTTTTCCATTGCACTTAAAATCTCTTAAGGACTCAAAGTTTGTTTTGTTTGTTGGTCAGAACTCAGTGATGACTCTGTTTCAGTTGGATACATTTTTCTGTTTTAATTTGGAAGTACGAACAAGAGATAGCCTTGCTATGCCTTGTTAAGATGCCAAGTCTTTTATCAATGTTGGTAGCTTATAGTGTTTATGCTACATGTGTAGCTCTGGTATGCATGAGGACTTTTTCTGCCCATTGGGAGAACTAAAATTCAGCTTTTTTGGAGTATTTGAAAGCTGTGTTGGTATTTACGGTTTTGTTTCTCCTAAATGTGTGGGAACCAATAAAAATGAACAGTTGAGTTTGTCAGCGTCAATTCCAGGACAAAGGTGTTCCACATATGATGAATCTGCGCAGTTACTGTCACCTAATGAGTTTAAATGTACAGCATTCACAGAGAATTTCAAGCAGCAGCAGCTCTAATTGCCTTGTAGATCTTACAAAATTATGTCCTTTTCTATCTTTTGTTTAGAGTCAGTCAGCATAAAAATACTCTTCCTGCTGAAATAACTTCATAGGCAAAGTTCAAGTGAGCAATTAGTGATTGCATCTGTTTTTGAGATATTTTCCGAGCTTGTGGTAGTTCAGTTAATAACCTTTTAAAATTCAGAAGTATATCCCCAGGCAGCTGTAGGTCTGTTTTCCAAATCTACTGCGATATTTGAAGTGCTCGCCTTTCTGGGACCATCTGCTTCTCTTCTCCAAAGACTCTGTAAAATCCTTGGCAACTACTTGAATGAACCTCATGCTTCCTAACACGGAAGATGTAGCATGAATGCATGAAGAGGAAAATTGTGGGAAGACTCTAGCTCTGACGTTAAAGCTCTATTGCATTCAATAACCATTGCAAGAATAAATTTGCTGCCTAAAAGCACCTTAGTGAAGTGTTATGTATGTTTATCAGCAGAGCAAATCATAAAATTCCATTGCAGGAATACCAGCAAACTTCTTAAAATTGGCATGCCATTATCAAATACCTATCACAATCCTGATTCTTTCTCTGAACACAGACATATAATACCTAAACAGCATTGAGTTTCTTAAATTATTCCATGAACAGCTCTAGGGAATCATTCAAAAGCTTTCCCTTTCTTCTAATATCACTGTGCTAATAACTCTTGAATGTGGGACCTCTTGTTATTTGCCTTAACGCTGAGGCTTTCCCTAAACGTTGGCTACCTACTGGTATTATCAATCACAGCTTTCTGTATTTATATAATTTTTGAGTTGAGTACGATAAAACCATACTTGAACATACTAACATAAACTTAGAAAATAGAGGCGAGAAAATCCAGTCCTGGTTAAAAGAAACTAGACAGCTATTAAAGCCTTTGAAAACCTGTGTTATTTTTGCAAGCACACAAAAAAGTAAATGCTTGGAATCTAAAGATTTTCCACAGTTTTTTTATGAGTATCAAATCAGGAAGCTAACTGTGTACTGTCTGTTTAAATGAATTATTTAAAGCACTTGGGTTACCCAGGTTTCTTCCTCTGTGTTCCAGAAAGCTGAAGAGCAACTATTTTCACTGAGATGGTCAGCTATTCACAGAAGCTGTGTCTGTACAAATAGACTTACTAAACATTTATCTGGTTCTAATAATATGCTGTCATTTCTATTGCCATCTTCAATTTTGTTAGGAAAAATGAACTTTAAGATCAGACTTTTTTTTTTTTCCTGGAGATTATCAGACTTTAGCTACACACTCACTGAGCTGTGCAAGTAGCATTTTTCCTGTCTTTGGGAAGTGAAAGAAAACTGAAAACTGTTCCTGCACTGCATTTGCTATGCTTAGGAATCCAGTTAACTTCAGCTCCTTGAGTCATATAATTATATGTTTTTGATTTGTTATTTCTTGTCTAAATCCACCATGAACACATGGAAGTATAAAGAACACATGCTTGTTGTGTCTGACCTGTTATAAATCCATGCTGATCATTATTTCATGGTAGCATGACCCTTTACCTGTGCAGAGTCTATGAAACTTGAGGGTGGAGTGGGTATTTGCATCCTCAACATCAAATACTTGACTGAGATATGAAGGACTAGGCACTTAAGCTGCAGAAAAGGCTGATATCCCTGGGCGCTCTAGCTATCATTTGTGGCTTCTCCAGTGGGGCTAACACAGTCAGCACAGGTTTTTGATCCAAACTGTTGCCTGAATGTTCTTATCTCTGTTCATTGGTTATCTAGGGAAATTAAGGAGACCAGAGCACTAAGTTAGCCCCAGATAGTGCAATTATTTTCCTCATGCAGTTATAGCAAAAAGCGCTCACACCTCTGTCTGCTTTTTAACTCCCTGAAGGATTTGTTGTCTCTGTAGACTGACCCATGCTAGCCTGAAAGCAGCTGTGCCAGCAGTCTGAATCCTGATCCTGACAATACATCCTGAACTGCCATGTCCTTTGTCACTGTCTGACTTAGTGACATTTTTGTCTTCAAATATGGCTATTGGAAGCCGCAAAAGCAGGTTGTTTAGATCTATGTTTGTAACACGAACACTACTAACCATGCAGTCACATCCTTTTGTTACGACTAGTTTCTTGCAAATATAGACCTATGCAAATATTTAATGTATAAAAACATGTAAGTATATAAACAGAGTCTTGCAGTTTTTCTCAAAGTATCCTTATGGCTGGTTTGCTTGTGCAGCATAATCTAAGAAAACATTCTCACAAGTCTATAATAATCACTTGTGTAACCAGAGGTCAGTTGTGTGGTGGGGTGTCCTGGCTCAGGTCTCTACATCCATATGTTTAGGCACCGCTTCTCAGAAAAGCTCTGCTTTCCAGCCAGGACTGCAGCCAGAACCTTTGTACTGGAGTGTCCGTCTCAGACTGCAAACACCCTATGGTGAGCCTTGCACAAATGTGCTTTTGCTTGAATACTCATTCCCTCTGATGATGTAATTTGGCTTTGAATCTGTGCAAACAGCCATTTGTAGTTCCTGTTCCTCTGCATGCCATCTCCCTGTGAGCTCAGGAGTGATATTGCTGCATACCTCTCGGGGAGTGGGCTTTTTTTTTCGTAACAGCCTACCTTTCCTTATCATCAGCACTATGTATCTGGGACAACTCACTAGTAGTCCTTCCATTAGAAGACAGACTTTTGTAGACTTTGCCATGTCTTACTGATAAAACAGTGACACCAATGAATGAAAGAGCTGCTTCAAGCACAAGCTCTGTAAAGCCTAGCTCCCTGTGGCTCATAGGAATCCTTCCATTGTCAGCTAGTGTGACCATCACCTTTCATTCACTGCAACCTTTCTTTTCTGTTTTGAAAAAAATATTGCCTTTTTAAAACATTAAAGTAATGATGTATTTTGGGAGCTGTACTGCGTGAAAAAGGACTCCTTGGCACATATGTTATGTCTTGAAAATCTGATATCCTCCTCCCTTCATGCTTGCTACCATCTTGGAAACTTCTCTGAGTCTGTGGTTTGTGTCCCTGGTGTTGAAAGTGGGATGTGCCTCCTAGTCTCACTTCTTTTCTTGCAGTCCTTCCATCCTGATCCCTTATCTAACAGGAGTGCAGTTTTAGGAATGGAGATCAGTTTTACCAAACACAGCTGTGAAGGTCACTCTCCCCTCACCATGTACCTAACTCATCTGCTCTATGCAGTTGTTAGAAAATGCAAATGTACCCAAGGGGATGCTTCCTCCTGCTTGGGGGCTTCTCTAAGTCATCAGAAGATTTTTTTAAGTCATGTATGTAAAGAAGTATTCATTGTACCTTCGTCTTCTCAGCCATGCAGGTTTCACAAACCAGAGATGACAGGACGAGCATTTGCCACGCTTTTTCCAGTCATCCCCTTTCTACTTGTTATTATTTTGGCAACCCAGGGGGGATTACATTACAGCGTCCATCTTCCTTTGGGAGAGAAGAAACTGGTTAAAATAGCAACCCTAGATGGATGAGCTCCCTGTTTTTTGAGTCATAATTTTTGCTTAATAATGAATAAACTGGAATTATTGTAAGGGACACTGCGCCCTTTTTTGTCCACTCACCAGATAAAAGAAAAACTAATAACTATATATATCTTCATCCCTTGAACATTCTCTGTGAATTGATCTCTTATTTCAAGAGATAGGGGAGTTTTCCACTTTAGGTTGCAAATGTGTAATTGCATTCATGAAAATGGATGCCCATATACAGGTGCAGGTGCTCTGAAATCAGCCCACTGAAGAAAGACAGATTTCCATTACAGAATAGGCAGTGTGAGAGCCTTGGGAAGGAAATGTGACTTGGAACAAAGGATTCATTATTTGTTTTCCAGTCTCATTTCAGATCTGACATGACCCTGCCACTTTCGAAAACAGTCTTACTCATTTCTTTGATTTATCTGTATTATTCAGTCTCTCGACCTTTTCAGTGTTTCCTTATGCAAAATTCAACACAGTTGCTAAATTTGTGGCCCTTATGTTTGCATTTCATTTTCAATCAAATACTTTTTTTGGATCAGTCTTATAAAATATTCTCAAAGGGCAGAATTAATATTTCATGAGTATATTCAACTACAGCTAACATTTCTGATCAGGAAAGTCTTTTTTGATATGAACTGTGTATTTGTGATGAGTGTGGTCTTTATCCAGAACTAGCTGAGTAGGAAATGCCCAAGGACTTCAACAGTTTTCGACTCAGACTTTCATGTGAACATTTTTACATGTACCTGACAATCAAGCCTCTTTTAGCCTGTAATGTCTCCCTAGGAAAGGGAGATTGATTATACATGATATTTGCAATGAAACAAACACCAAAACCTCTACATACTGTTAGATTTAAAATAGTGTCACCTAGATAGTTTGTAATTTCCCTTTGTAATTTCAACAGAGAAAGAGCAATTGCTGATTTCTTCCAAAATACATTTATTTGAAAACTAGGATTTTTTTTCAGTCTTCTTCTATAACATTCATATTCATTTATGACTGATATGAAAATTAACTAAGACATAAGTTGAAAGCATTAACCAGCTGTGCTATAGGTTACTTTTCTCTACACAAAATTCAAGTTCTCTTTGAAAATTAGTGTGATTAGCTAGGGTAACTGGTGGGACAGTTCTAAGGACAAAGTGATATTTTTTTGTCTCCAAAACCCTACATAGACAATGGGGAGCACAGGGATGATGGCTGAATGGACAGAAGATGTGAGCAGGCAGGTAAGGTAGAAAGGTAGCTGTTGATATGCAAAACCAAACAGACCTTTACTTAGATAAAAGTGGTCTAAGCTTTCCTGGGTGTAGAGAAACAGAAGGCAGTTTATGTGAACAAAGCAGCTGGACTTTAGAAAAGTGTTTATTGAAGAGCATAACAAGGGATGAAGTCAAGTCCACGTTCTATGAAGTCAAGCCAAAAAGGACTTGACCTCAAAAGGTGCAGTTGCCTCAATATTTCTCAATATTTTTCAGGCTTATGGTAGGCTTTTTCCCAATGATTAAAAAAATTAGTCATGCACTTCTCTACTGAATATTGAAAATCTCTCAGTTGTGGACACAGTTAAGGCTCAGTAGGGATGGCTCTGGCTAGCTAATGGTTGAAAAACCTTATGATGATGAAGTATTTCCAATTCGGTATGTTTCTGATGTGTTGATAGGGCACATTTTTGTTTGATGATTAAATATTCATTGTTATTAGAGATGTTTTTGACTTCCAGTGATAACATGGAGGGCTGCTTCAGAATGTGCTTTTTTACTATGATCCTTACAAAAAGAAGCCCTCTGCCTCTTACTGCAAAAATCCTTCCACAAAGTAAAATAGCACTGGCTGGACAAGTGTATCCTGTGAGTAAATACTTATTCCTACCTTGAGTCCTGTTGACTTCAGAACATTAGACTGAGCAGCAGGGTTAGATCCTGGAAGAACGAGTCTATTTCATCTTCTGAGTTCAAATCTTCTCATTCTTTCAGCCAAGAATCACTTCAGTTTAAGCCACGATGGCACAGCTTTTGATGCAAAGAGTCTGAGGAAATGTAGACACCAAAAAGAAAATTGAAACAAAATATACACCGATGATTCTTTATCCATGTTTGCAAGTCTTCTGCACTTTGCTGCCGTTAAAAATCCCAAAGACAGGACTTCAGACTTTCTGAATTACTTTCTTGACCAATAGTTTCTGAGTTTGCCATTACTTGACTAACAGGTGTCAGTGGCACCCAAAGGTTCCTTGAGCATAAAGAAAGAAAATGTCAACTTTAAAAAAAAAGCCTTCATCACAAAAGCCAAACTCCCACTTAGAAGCAGATGGATAATTTAAATAAAATATCAAAATAGGAATTGGTATCTCTGAGCTAGAATCTGTACACAAAAGAAAAAAAAAGATAATTCCTCTCTTGTGAATTTTCCTATTAAAGACACTGGCAGTTTGTCTCTCAGTGAATACATTAGCTCTTGTGTTCCTGTGCCTACCGTTTAAAATCTGTCTTATTTTGTGTGCAATGAAGCTTGTGTAAGCACAGCCTATAATGCATCCCAACATGACTGTGCATGAACAGAGCACAGCCAAATACAGTTTCCCCACATCACCAAACAGCCCAAGCTAATCTTGGTGACTCTTTCAACAAGAGATATTACCAGCTAGTCTCAGTGATGGAAAGTTTTAGTTATACTATAATTGATTAAATCAAGCTCTGGAGAAGCTCCTCTGATCCTAGAATAACTGCTGAACTGCATGCAGGGCATTGGTTGAATAGGTCTCTTCTCTGTCTTTAAAGGCACAGCAACCTGGTTGTGAACACCTCTTGCCTGGTGGCAAACACTGTCCTTCCGTGACTCTGTGGTTTTGGGTGTTTGCCATAGAATGGCTTAGCTCCACTAGCCTCGGGGCATCTGAGGCCTCTGGTGCATGTGCTCAAGAAGCAGCTTCCAAGATTGCCCCATAAGTATCTTCTCTAAAGTTTTACTTACCTTCTCTGGCCCAGTTCATACATGGTGCTACTGAAAGACAGATACTAGATGTATCTGAACTATGGGTCTGTCCAGGAAGGAAGGAAGGATGTGCTGCTGTGTTTATTATTATAGTTTTCTCCAAGGGAGGAAGCTGTTTGTCTCTACTTGTTTTCAAAATGTATTTTATAATGTCCTGTACTTACTCAGGTGTATTTCTGAGGACTTTCTCCCCATTGGCAACAGTGCATGTTCTTCATGTTAGAAAAGATCTCCACGGAACTGACACTCTGGAGCACTCTAAGCATAAATTAATGAGCAACCATTCATTTTCTATAGAGGCTCTTCCTCTGGCATTAGCCTTTGATTTGGTGGACTGTTTGTAAAGCTGATTAAGGCCCCTTTCCCCTTCATTACATGCAATCTTTCTGCAAAATCTGTTAGATAGGAGACATTATCAGTGGAAAATACTTGAAGATTTTATTTAGCACAGTTACAAGTGTCAAAACAACTAATTGAATGCTTTCATCTCCATGACTAATGAAAGATTAAGTTACTGGAGAAATATGTCACAGGATTCTACAAACTGTGCCTAAAAATAACAACCTTGTTAAATCTAGTTAAATGTTACCACAGGATGGGTCTCACTGCAAAGAACTTTCAAATGCTTAAAGAGAACACTGCCACTGTACATTTGGTGTCTTATAGCATATAGACTGCTCCTGCTCCTCAGAGCTAGCATCAGAGCCTGTTTGTCTGCAGGTGTCCTAGTGGCTTTCCTGTAGGAACAAAGAATCAGTTAGGCGTTAGGAGGTTTTATCCAAGAAAAATGATTCAGTGCATGTCAGCTGGTGGTGAGTGTTGTTTAAGAGGTAGCATGCTCCTCTTCTGCTCTACACCTACCTGTCCCTAATACTTCTTTCCCAGGGTCCGCAGGGTTCACTATAACCCAAATCAGAAAATGGATGTTGTAGGCTTGCTTCAGAGGAATTGTGCGCTACTTACAAATCTATGGCTGCAGTGATAGCTGTGTAAGCACAGAAAGAAATCTGTCTGTCTTACAAACCATCTCCTTTCATTCATTCTGTCTGGAAATCTGTCCCCCTACTAGTACTGGTAAATCTCATTGCCCTACCCCAATCCAATGCCCAGCTCTTCTCTCGCTTCATTTTTCCTCTTTGTATTCTTAATTTTGTTAACTCTCACTTTTCCTTTGTTCCCTTTATTCTCTCCTGTCTGTGATGCTTAAAACCTGTAAACTGTATTTGCTTCTTTTCTCAAATCATGTCTCTACCATCCTTTTTCCTACAGACTAAGCTCACATTCTTTGCCACTGAGTGAAAGAGCCATGAAGGGTGTATCATGCTTGTCTGTATGGGAAAAACTGAAGTGGATTGTAATATTCTTTGGATAAATCCACGCTTCATGAGAATGAGTGATTTGCTTTGGAGACAGAAGATGGTTTAGAGTTCCAGAGACAAAATGGAGCTGGGGTAGGTTAGGGATATGTATATCCTCTCCACACTGACAGAAAGCATGTCATTCATGCAAATGTCATATAAATGCAGTGGAAATGTTAAGGTGTTCAAAGAAATGTGCCCATACATGTGAAACAAATAGAAAACCTATAGCATAAGCCTATTTTCTATGCTTAGCTGCTGCCTTAGTCAGTGATCCTAAGCCTGCTCTGAATAGAACGAAGTCCCATGGCAAGATGACATTTGTTAAGCTGTTTATTCACTGTTGACATCATTTTAGCTGCCCCTTGAAAAGTTGGAGTCTGATAATCAAGACACAGGCACAGATTTTAAGTGGAATGCCATTGTTTTCAATTTGCTCTTAATGAAGGCCATCATGAGTGCAAGCTTTGGTGACATGGAAGATATATAAAAAAAAGGTCAGAGGAGGAGAGAAGGGAAACTTTCTTCTCTGTTCCCAGTCTCCAGAAGTTTTCATATGTTACAAAATATAGAGATTCCTCATAGATTTCCTTTGTTTTTCCTTTGTGCTATTCTTCCTTAGGGAAGACAAAGAGTGAAAAATTTGAGAACAATTTTCCAAAAGTAACTCTTATACCTGCTGCTTGTTTGCAATAAGTGTACAAACTTAGTTGCTATTTCTCAGTTATCATTTGCTTAATTCTTCTTACTTTTCACCCAAGTGGTTTGTTCAGCTGTTGTGGAATGTATGACAAACACTTTTAATTGTATTCTCGTAACAAAGATTATTTTTTCTCCCCAGAAGTCACCACTAATTTTAGATCTGGTTTTGATTCCTCTTTATTTGTCATTCTGTGTCTAATTTAGTTGTCTCCCAGCTCAGATGTGACATTTCTGGAATTATGTTAATACATACTGATTTTCTCAAATCCACCCACAGACAATTTTGCTTCCTCTGCTTGATGGACAAAAATGCCTTCGGATCGGCTGATCTGGCAGAATCGAACTCAGATAACGCAGCAGTTTGGGACCGTGTTATTGGGGCTCCACCTTACGGCAGATCAGAGCAGAATGGCAAGGGCAGAACTTCAGCCAGTTAAAAAGCAGGTTAATTCCTGAATTCAGCTGAGCTTTGGGTTTCGGTTTGACAAGTTTTAAAGATTTAATAGATCAAAGTGTTTGGTGTTTGTTGTAAGTAAATAACATTTAGGTCACAGATAATAGCGGAGGGCTGTTAGGCTGTCCTAAAAGCCAGCAGAAGTCCTGTCATGATGACAGCAGATCCGCTGGCACCAGCTTCGATGCATTCCTTGTGTGACAGCTGATGACAGGAAAGCCTGAGAATCAGAAGCAGCATCCCACTTTCCCAGGCTGTTTCCATCTCTTGCCTGTGGTTTTCTGTACTTCAGGTAACACGGAGTTTATAAGGTGCTTCTCAAAATTTTTTTAATTCAAAAAGAAAATGCATGTGAAATTTGTGAGCTGACTTTGGGCCAGCTTATTCTCAGACTTAGATGTGTTGCAGATAAGCTTACTAATACCTGTAGTATTTTCAATAGTCAGTGATAAATTTTGCCCTTCCTAATGTCACTTGGACTAGTGGCAAATTCTCCACATAGCTATAACTCATGGTAGAAACCAGATTTGTGTATTTATTGAAAGAAGCAGTAGTAAATAATTTTGCTTTTGCAGAATGCAATTTTGCTTACTGCCCTAAGGTCCGTGCAAAATAAAAGTATTTATATAGTGTCTTTTTAACAGCATCTAACATAATAATGATTTATTTGGCCTGAACATCATTGTGCAGACAACTAACAGAAACCATCCCTTTTAGAAATAATTTGTAATCTATGGAGGATAGGAATGGTGTCTTGATTATCACATTAAATAGTTAAATGAAGAATAATGATCAAAGAAGATTCCAAAATATAATAGTGAGGATAACTGGGTATTTTTTGCATCATTACTTCCATGCTGGGTTCTTACTGAAGCTAGATGTCTCGGCTTTTTGAGATTTTTCAGGCAATTATCATTACTGTTAATATCTGTGACTCATTACGGGCTCAAAGGTCTGTTTCTCCATCCTGCACCTATGCCAGCTCTAGCCAGACATACAGTAACCAAAACCACAGTGTCAGCAGCCCAAGGTGGCAGGGAGCTTTGCAGTATTCGCAAAAGCCCTGTGCCAGGGATACAGATCTAAGAATAAAGCCATCAAACAAAAGGATAATGGCATAGAACATCCTAATTCCTTCTTGAAATATTGACAGTTTTTTATTTTCATTCATGCAGTATTGTTCTACTCCTTTAACTGAGAATCATTTCTACAAGATATATTTCCCTAGGGCCTTTGTGAATTGTACGAATGAGGTTAAACTTCTCTCAAATTCTGACATTAAATATAAACAAGTTAATGAAAATTGGTTTAAAAAGTTGATGGTTGAATTCTGTGTTCAGATTTCTGATTGAGGCTCTTGGGACTCTTTGTGCGAGTGGGGCAAATGTGGCTGTGCTCAGCAATGGTTTTATCTTTTCTGTACATGCACTATGAGCATCTGCCTGACGTTATGTACTTCACAGTGAAATACAGCCCAACATATGTTTCAAGAAAAAGGGGCTAATATCACGGTAGCTGAGAAATAATAATGGCATGTATTGTTTGCTTAAAGCTTTAATTCCATTTTTACTACCTATTACTGTCTGTCTTTTTTTGTCATATTGATGTAGTGTCTAAGAACAATGTTCACTGAAGAATCGTCCTCTGTTGCCGACTATATTTACTCTAACGTAAGAAGCCATTGTGAGTATTCTGAGTGCATTAAAGAGCTCCCTTGCTTTCAGACTCACTGTCCCATTGCACCCCGCTCTCCAGTTTTTTTGTTTACGTCTATTAAATGAATTGAAAGAAGTCGCTCAAAAATGCTGTAAGTTGCTGTAGCCTGCTCTGTATCGGGCTCACTTTGAGCAGTGGGTCAGTCCAGGAGACTTCTGACCTATATTGTGCTACAGTTCTGTGATTTCTAGTTAACCAATGGTCTAAATACCCCATTTTACTGTGCAACTGATTAAATTATGCTTGATTTTTTTTATTATGATGTGTTAGTTTGCTATGCTCTGGCGAAAACCCATCACATGCTAATGCGAGGCTCAGTCCAGCCTTGGGAAGTCCACAAGAACAGGGACCATAGGATCCTAATTTTTTTTTATTGTCTGATTTAGAAAAGAGAGGCCAGCGGTCAAACTACTTCTGAAACCCAATATAGGGCAGAAAAACAATTAAACAATGAAAGATTTCCACTAGTAATATTTCAAACCAGAAACAGCTGTGCCTAGTTTCTTGCTTACCTTCTGATTTGCTATTTGCACAGATTGGACATTCCAGTTATTCAGTGCATAGAGTAAATGGAAAAGATTTCAGTGAATCTAGTCCTGACTAATGCTTGTGCTTTGTCTATTAGAGGATCCAACCTGTGCTTTCTAAATTGGAATAACATTTTTATTGACGTGATAATGCGTGAGATTCTCCAAGAATGAGAAAATACCAGTTTAGTTGTCACTTGAATATTGATCCTGATAATATAGTTTATCACGTTTACTCTGAATGGCTTTTTGTGCACATGTAACCTGTGAAACAGTACAGGCCTAAGGGAATACAAAATTTAGCATTGTCATCTATGGCTTGCATTTAGGTTGAGCTGTGTATTTTAATAGTTGCAAATTCCTAAGGAAAAAGAGATGCAAATTTGAAGATGTTTCTCTAGTATTTTATGTTGACTATAAACTCTGGGTGTGAATGCCTGCTAATGTTCAGCTTGTCGGCGTATGTTTCAGAAATCTGGTAAATTAATTCTTCTGAATCAAAAGGCTGTTGGAAAATAAAATTACAATTTTTTTTTTCTGCATTTGTAGTATCCTTGTGTGGCATTCTCCTGGGTGCTTGGGTTTTTCATCACATGATCTGTTTGAAGAAAGGCCTTGACTTTCAAAACACTGTGCAGTTTAATGCTTTGGGGGACCACACCTGACTTCTGGGGAGTTCCTGCTAAGCACCTACTCAGGTTGTGAGTTGGTGCTTTTAAATGGGAGAATCTTAGGTGTGAAATCCAAATTCTCTGGTCATACAATTGAATAGTTGGCCTAGTTTTCACAATCACTGTGCAACTTCATTGTTTTTAGAGAATAAGACTCCCCAATTCAAAGGCAACTTACAGTTTCATCCAGGTTTGGAAATTTTCTCATGGAAAGATTATGTCTTGAGAAGCTTACCTCTTCATTTCCCTAAGGCAGAAGCAAGCAGATAAAATTATGCTTAATACGTAGTCTTCTGGACTACATACGATCAAACTCAATTCCCATAGTGGGAACGTTTAATCAAGGAGGGCCCGCAAATGGCTGGACATTCGTTAGGGCGTGTTGGCACTCATCCATCCCGTTGCTGAAGTGCTGTAGCGTGTACCCCACTGGACCTGGTTCCTCAGACTGAAACAGGTTTGCCAAAAACCAGGAAACAGCTGACCAAATTGTATTGAAGGCAATTCAGAAAGCTTTACAGATGATAGTGTATTATATTTGCAGGAAAACAGTGCAGAACATCCATTTTGCTTTTCTTTCTCTGCTAATGAAATAAACTTGTGACCAAACGCACACTGTAGGTCTGCCTGCGTATGGAAATGCTATGTATGTGGCTTAGTTTGCTCACCTGGCAAACTTTTGCCTCTGTAAATGGAGATAGTTTCAAACTGAAAGCCTTTTTCTTTGCTTTAACATACAAAGCCACCGTCAACTGAGGATGTGTTATCTCCATGGAAGTCCTGTATGCATCTTTTCAGAATGGTAGCTTCTCTTAAAATACAGAAGCAGATGTCGTTATTTTAAAAGGCCATGTACATGGCAGATATCAGAATAGGTTCATATCCAAATGTATAGATGCAGTTTACTTAATAATTTCCTCATCTTCTTATTCCAGCATACTGATGTAAGTTGAGAAGTAACAGAACTGCAATCTTCACTGATGTTATTACATGATGTTTTCCTGGAGTAAACTGTCTGTTTACCTTCAGTTTTTTCTAATTTGTGCTTCAATTCTGTTCATTTGCATTGAGGTTGAGTCAATGGTTTTCTTGGGATTTGAATATAAAATCTTCTTCTGGAATGAAAAAATGAGAATATAGCACATAGGTATAAGAAAGACCAGAGCTTTAATGAGTTTTCTTAGCACTTTCATCTGAGGCAACGAAAACAGTGCAGTCCATGCTGTTTGACTTCCTCTCTACTTTTTTCCCCCTGGATTAGAGTCATCCCTCATGTAGGGGTTGAGGTTCACTTAACTATCTGAAATTTGAAAGTACCCTGAAAGTTATGCAGTAAAATATAAGCATTACTTCATACTACCTAAAGCAATAAAAATGAGAGAAATACAACGAGACGTAGCTGCTAAGAGACTGCAATTTTCATCTATTGTGACTTTTGGTTGTTATTTTTGGCAGTGTCCCATGTCTTGTTTTCCTGCTGCTTCCGAGTCAGTAGGGATTTGCACCTGCTATTGAAAGCTCATATGCATATCTTTGAGTCTTAGCTGGCTACAGAAGCTGTGACGCCTTTGTCACCTACCTAAAGGAGCAACCTCTTTTCCAGTTTGCATTAAGTTCTTGATGCAAAGAGGTACCGTTTGATGTCTCCACTCCAATGCATGTGGTGTTTTTTAGCAGTCGTGCATTGCAGGGACAAATGTTCTGTTCACTGAGAACATAATGAGCACCATAGGAGGTGAGAGTAACTTTATTTGTATTCTGTTTTTCCTGTTATCCATTTTTGTGTGACACTAATGTTAGACCAGTGGAATCTAGGCAATTTTTAAACCCTTGTTTCTCTGAAAGTTAATTGGGATATCCAATGTCTGCACAGAAAGATAAAAGTGAACTCAAATAAGGTCTTCATCTGTTTCCATAAACCACTGATCAGAGGTTCTACCAAGAGACTGTAGCATGCTGGAGAAGAAATGTCTTGGGTAATATTACATAATTTCCTGATGGTGGAAACAATGATATTTTACTTGCTAATCTGTCACAACATCAGTAAAAAATTACCTTAGAAAATGAGAAAAAAAATGCTTGTTACTAACTTGTTATCCAGAAACTCTGAAAGTGGGGGGAGAATGTTTCTTGATGAATGTCATCAAGACTACACACCCAAGCCATAAGCAGAAGAAAACAATGCGTGGGGGGCACCTCTGGTGCCAGAGCAGCAGCTAGTGGCAGAGGCTCTTTGTTCATTACTACACCAGCGTCCAGCCCACAGATGCCCTGGTGTATGTTCTTTGCTGGACAGAGGTAAAGATTGAAGTAGAAACTGACGAAACTGGAGCAAGGTGAATGGGACTTAGAAAAAGCTGCCAGGAAGAAATACGAAATTGTGGATCCTACCAAGACTGCTGTCTGTTGCACAGCAGGGCGATCCACGCTCCGTGAGCAGCAGAGGCAGATATTGTTCCAGGATACTTGAGATCAATGTTTTTAAAGTGATAGGTCCCCTTTTGCTTATGTTGTAACTATCAACAGCAGATTGGCACACAGAGTATAGGATGAGATTCTTAATGCTTTTAAGTCACATAGTTTTAAGTGTTTCTCTAATTTACTAAAGTTTTTAGACACCAGTTTGATAGTATTCCATACCCTAGAGAGACGAGGGGACTAAGGTGCTATACACTTTTTAAAAATTAAATTGGATTTAAGTGCTTCATTCTTCGAGAATAGGGATAGATTTGTCAGAAAAGCCTGTCTGCGTCTTAATTTCTCTTAAGCTGCTTTTGCTATGAAATATTAGATAACGGTATCCATCCGTTAAGGCGATGTGATTTTTGGTTAGGAGTCTTCTTGCTGTAGGAGGCTAGGATATTATTTTAGTTCATCATTAAAAAGCCACTGTTGATACAGAGATTTGCCCTGTTTGTTGTGCTCTTGACTGTTTTTACCTGAGGGTCCACTGAAGCAAAGAGGTGATGTACTGTAAGTCCGGCAGGAACGAGGTATACCTGAGAGCTGTTGAGCCTGTGGTACCTGCTTTGCAGATGCAATGGACTTTCCACTTGAGCACTTCCCTCATCCTCCTTTTCTAAGCTACAACTGCTACTGATGTGCATTGTATTTTATGTGGTGGATTCTTCTGAGAGGCAGTACATCTGTAATTGTAGAACAAGGTAAAAAAATCAAGAAAGTATATTTGCACCTCACACTATTTGCTGTATTTACAAGACTTAAACTTTTTGTGTAGCACATCTTCCTGTGATGCACTACTACTCCCTTTCCTGTTTTCCAGAAAAACTCATAGAATAAGCTCTTAAAATGAATTAAAGAGAAACTAGTCATAAACATGGTGTTGATGTTTCTGCTTTGTAGTTCCTGAATGTTTGTTTGGCTTTTAAATTCCCCGGGAAAAGAATAATCAATCTCTTCTATAGGCAACATTTTTGCTATTAATCATTCATTGGAATTCAGGGATGTTCACTCAGAATTTTCAATGTGATGTCTAGTCAGAGTTACAAAGGCATATAACCAAGGGAAGTAAAGCAAGCATACAATAAGAGTGGAAGATCAGACTGGCCTAATTTATTCTGGTTGTTTTAGTTTTTTCTGTTAAGACTTGCTGTGCATGCTCTGTTAGCCTGCTATCTACGTTTTTCTCTAGGTATATATAATACCATGTAAAATACTTAAACATAGAGTCAGCTGCTAAAAAAACATTAAAACTGAGTGAGGTGAAAAATTGTTTTAAAGATCTTTGCAGAGTTATCTTTGTAGTTTGCAACTCACAGCTGTTTCTTTATGTGTAGTTTTATATTGCTATGACTCTGAAATTGTGGTCTATAGTGTATGAGCCTTGAAAATACAGATTTATTCTTTAGAGAACATATTGCACCCTGAGCTTAAGAAGGTGTGTAAATTACCATGCTTAAAATCATCCTCTTTAGAGCACAGAAGTTCTACATCTGCAAAGTAATCCCAACACTTTCTTCCAAGAAAGCTGTCGCCTTTCTCAGATATAGTGTTGCTATAGTGTAGTCATATAAGGTATAAGCAAAATAGGGGTCTGTGGAGGGACAGTATCCTGTGTTATATACAGTTAGAAAAAAAACCCCCAAGCTTCTTGACACAACAAGTCTTTCCTTAATACTGAAAACATCAGTGAAATGTGTTCTACACCTTAAACTTGCTGTTTCCAAAGGTCATAGATTGTAATGTGTTTGCTTCTTTTGTGATGGAAAGTTTCTTCAGTAAGTAATCCAATTATAACTTTTCTCCAGAGAATTTTGAACAATAATGATATATTTGGGGAAGGAGTGCCAAAAAATGTGAGGTGCAGTCCTGGGAAAGCTGTAGGTTGGCTAGTGACACGAGAGGTCAAAATCAAGCACTCAGTAGCCAGGGGATGTCAGGAAAGGTCCATTTCTAGCAGGGACAGATAAACAGTACCAGATGGTCTAAGTGAACAGAGTGAGCAGGTGGCCAAGGAAGCAGGCAAGTCACATCTGGTAGTTGACAGATGTGTGGGGCAGCTGCTACACCAGTTTGACATGACATTTCCATGGATATGACATTTTGCGGTACTGAGTCGTGCTTTAGACTCAGCACCCAGCATAAGGCCAAGGTTTCCAGTTTGAACAGAGGTGCAGCCAGCACAAGTAATAATGAAGGCAGAGTCTGTGTTGCTGTGTCGTTGACATTTCATGAGCTCCCCACCAAGATTTACCCTTTTCTGCTGTAGTATCTCATAACAATAAATATTATCTGTTCTTAAGGAGGTGAGATCTCTGTTCTACTTTCAATTTCTCACTGCAAATCATTGTTAAAGCCAGGCAAGGTGGCTTGGAAAGGGAACTTCTCCTGCTTCCTTAGTGCTTTTCAAAGTCTGCACCTGAGAGCATCCCTTAACCTGTTCACTCAGGTGTTATCTCCCTATTGCTTTGTTTTAATCCCTGCCAGAATTTTGGAGCTCAGTGAATCAACAGTGGTCACTCGGTTGACTAGGTATCCTTTCAGAACTTCTGAATGAGGGCTTCTTCTGACAGCCCCAAATAGTGGACCCGTAGCTGTAATAAGCACTTTCTCTTCTGTGCTGAATAAATGCAATAGGCTTTGTTAAAATGTGTAAGCATCTCCCTCCCGTCCCCAAACACTAGAGGAGGAATTACTGAACATAGTGCCCAAGAAGCAAAGGCGGAGGGAGAGTTACTAGCTAGAGTAGCTGAAGAGCCCTGCAGAAGGTGGAAGCTTTTGTTGTGGAACAGCTGCAGGATGGAGTGGAAATGTTTCTTAGTCATTATGGGGTTCACTATATACACCCCTTTTTGGTTTTTTTGATGAAAGGAAAAGATTTTGATCACAATATGTAACTATAATTTTCTAGCCCATTAGGATTATAATTGTTCATGGCCTTGAGTATCTAGAAATCAATTAATCTAATAGTGTCTTTATACTGATATTTGTGTAAACTTA
>Ga0065711_1027503_pt1 | contig 48635 bp, 29 predicted proteins | sample Hoacrofraction12_FD_59098 | JGI IMG/M metagenome (GOLD analysis project Ga0065711, IMG submission 59098) | Hoatzin crop microbial communities from Cojedes, Venezuela - Epithelial fraction 12 v2 (version 2) | ecosystem: Host-associated > Birds > Digestive system > Esophagus > Crop | place... | reverse complement strand
CCCCCCCCTTTCTGCAAAATAAAAGGAACTGATGTAATTGTTCTAAATTCAGTACAATGAAGTGCTATCGGACCGGTGCCAGCGGTGTGTTTCCTGCCAGTGTCTGCTCCTCCAATCAGTTTAATTATGAGCAATTGTTTGGGTTGTGCTGTGAAGAACTATTAGAGAATGGAAAAAAGAACATACTTCGGGTCATTATTTTGCAACTGATTCATGGTTTGGCAGAAACCATTAACTAGATTTTATGCTTTACAACACGGTAATAGTATCAGTGCGGATCAACCTTGCCATATAAGCACATACAGCACAAATCCACCATGTATTTTGACAAGGTTCTAGTTGAAGCATTTGAAAAATGCTGAAATAACATCAGCTATTGGCTAGAATTTTTGGTTAATCATGTGCCTGCTCTTATCCAAAGGATCTAAGCAAGCTATGAAAAAACTGGCTATTGTTAATGCCTGCTACGTTTGTCTGTCATGTCAAATTTTGGTGATGATTTTTCTTCTGCTTGACTCACATCTTGTGTCTTGCTGCTACATGCAGAGGCATTTTGTAATCCTAGATCGGTACATTTGGAGGGGCAGACTGGGGGAAGACGGCTCTTTCCCCAGCTTGCAGGATTGCTCTCCTTCTGACAGTTTCCCTTGGGATGCTGAAGACCGAACGGAGCTAACCGCTTTGCTCCAGCAGCAGACCCTGATGAAAGCCTCCCTCAGCTTGTGTGGAATGGTTTCGGTGCAGGCTAGATCGGGTGCTTACTGGGGCAGTGCTTCTGTGCTGAATGGTCTCAGTGCTGAGGTCTTGCAGGACAAAAACCAAAATGCCGCTCAGCGCTGCTCGGCAGCCTGGGCAGCCGCCAGGGCAGGAGCCGGCCGGGCACGGCATCCTGGAGGGGAGGAGGTCTCCACGTTGCTGGCGCTTGTGTAGGCACCCTTGGTGTCATTCCTCTGCAAGCACCAGGTTTGATATTTCAGGCATTGTCAGATAATATTTGTCAGCAAACCGGAAAAAGTAAATCCCCTGGAACCCAGAAAACAAAGAATGTCTAACACCTGTGGCAAGTGTGAGTTTTCAGGGGTTCGTGCCTGGATCTGATGCACGACATGCTGCAACAGCGTGCTCCCTGCAGGAATGCAACATAGACTGGCCTCATCAGGTGCCTGTTCCAACAGAAAACAAAAGATGCACTTGTTTTCAGATTTGCTAATAGAAAAACATTCTTTTTTTCAACTCTTGTGTGACTTGTGTACGCCTCTATGTTTTCTGATACCAGAAGGAGTCTTGGAGAACTAACGCATCTCTCCTTGCACCATGTAATATGGGATTAAAGCGAATAAATTGGGTAAGTGCTGCAGGTGGCATGTTACATCTCTGCCAGGTTCCGCAGTCTTTGCATTAAGCATGTTTCTTAGATGTAGTTTAAGCCTGCAGAGTTCAAGGGGTAGCAGGATCCAGCTGTTTGTAAAAACAAAGGGATCCAGCTGCAAATCGTCCAAGACTTGGGCTGCTCCGATTTTGCTGTTAAAATGTGAGCAATGGTGATTTCTGGCAATGAAGTTCTGCGTTTCGACAGAGTTCAGAAATAATAGAGGAACTGGAGTTCTGTGTTTGGGTCCGACATTCAGTACTTTTGGGTATCTGCTGAGCCTGAAGATCGTTTAAAATGCAAGAGAACACGTTTTGTCTGACAGGGTGCCGCGCCTCGGTTACCTAAGCGTGGCAGGGAAAAACATTTTCCATTAGGAAGCCGTGTTTCCTGTGAATACGAAATCCTTCCCCTCTTGTGGAGATGTTACAGAAGGAGCAGTAATGTTGGTTGCTGCAGGAAACAGAGACTGGGGAAACAGAACTGATGTTTGGAAAAGCGGGATTAAAAGTGCAATGGGAGATAAGGAGAGAAGACCATGTGCTGTGTCGTAGATGTAACCAAGGAGAACAGAGCTTAAAATCACACAATTTAATAGAATAAAACCACAAAAAATTATTTTATTCTAGCCACTGACATAGCTAAAGAATAAAGGCAGAGGTGGGTCTCATAAAGAAATTTCCATTACCGCTGATGTTTTTAAGCATTGTATTTTGACAGCAGTCTAAAAATAAAATTAGTTTTGTTGCCAGATTTATAATCGCTTTATTTTTTCCAGCTGTATTCTTAGAGTGACCCAGAAAAGTGTTGCTGATTTGAGACCATGGCTATGATCTGCTCTGCCGCTGTCGCCTTCTTCTGCTGTACCCCCAGGAATGGTAGAAATAAGAAGAGAACTTATCTGGGTCTTTCACCAGCCTCGTTACACTGCTTAACATGACTTGCTGATTGTAAGCTTGTTGCCCCGTGGGAGTCTGTCCCCCTGACCTCCTCTGGCCGTTCAGTGTTGAACCGCTTCTTTCGTTGTACTGCCCCCAAGCAACTTGGTCTGGTGGAAGATGTCCCTGCTCATGGCAGGGGGGTTGGAACCAGATGATCTTTAAGGTCCCTTCCAACCCAAACCATTCTATGAGTCTATGATATCCTCACAACTCTTTCCTTTTGTCTGTGGTAAGCTGCCTCTTCTTCTATACCATGTATGGGTACATTGAAAGGCACAGTTCCCTACAGGGACATAACCTCCACTATGAAAGCTGTATTTTATTTCTACCTTTTCTCCTCCCACCCTTAAAAATGTTATTTTAGAAAGGATCTCCCCTTTTCCTATACACTAGGCTTAGTTTATTAGAGGTCTTTGGGAAGGACCCTATTCAAAGCTTTTTGGAAATCCAAGAAAACTACTTCAGGTGTATCACCCTCGCAGTAACTCTGGTAGTTCGCTGAGACGTGACTTCCCTCTCTTCCAGGAACGCTCCTCCACAGGCTAGCACGTTGGGCAGTGTCTGCTGCTTCTGTTTCTTCCTACAGTTTCTACCAATTTCTCAAGTCCAGTGGTCAAATGTATTGGTCAGTAACTCTTCTAGTCACATAGACCTCAAAAAAACAAAAAAATTAACCCTGAATTTGCCACTTTACATTTTTCTGCTGCTGTCACTGTTTTATAACAGCAGCTGGAGTTGGGTGTTATTACTAAGGAACAATTACAGTCTCTGTGTAGCATATAGCATCTCCCAATAAAGATCTATATAGTCTTTGCATATAGCTTACTGTATAGTTGAACTGTAGCATACAGAGTGCGTGGCAGGAATTAGCCTTTGGCAGGGAGTCACTTAGCTGTGTTTGTGGCAGTGAGTGACCCAGTGCCTGAGCACTGCTACCCAGTCCCATCCTTAGAGTTCAGCTGTTGGAAAGGTCTCTGGCGCGGGTTTGGCCTGAACCAACTTTTCACCCTCGTAAGCAATTCCCGGGCATAGTTTGGGAGCAGTCCTCATCCTGTGCTAATACCTGTTTTGGATGCAGCCCTCCATATGTTTGACAGTGGATTTAGCGGTGGTGGTTGGTCCGTGGCAGCTGGCCCGTGTGCTGGGGCACAGCCCCGGTTCTGGTTAGCGTACAGCTGTAACCGCGGTGCTCAGTGTGCCGTGCCGGGGATTCTGCTAGCTACCAGTCCAGCTGCTCTTGGGTGAAGGGTTTTGTGTATTTATTAATCTTCCTTCAGAAGGACATCTCAGAAGATCCCAGCACATCTCCCATGAACAGCTGAGTGAGCTGTGGTTTATTTGCACAGCCTTATTTATGTCCCAATTGGAGACCCGCAGTGGTTTTCTTCCACCTCCGTATGCTGATTTCTCCTGAAAACCTGCCACGAGGCAGTGCCCGTCTGCACGCGTAACGACTCCTGTGGCTCGTTGGCACGGCTTCCCTTGTCCCATGCAAGGTGCCCTGCACTACGCCCTTCTCAGCTGGGGGACACACGTGGTTTGGATTTGCAAGTTGGTCTCTTCAGCCTGGTTTGTTTTTTTCCCCATTTGTCTGGTCTCGTCACAGAGCTCTTGGTTCTGCCCTGCTGCGCTGGGATGAGCGCTCCCACCTTTGTACAGCGCTTGTGCACGGTGATCACAGATGGGGTCCTTCAGCAGTGCTCCCATCTTCTGGACCTTGTCCGCATTTCCGACAGTAAGTGGTACTCTTGTTCATGGTGTTATTATTTCATGGCACCTACTGATTTGTATCTCCTGTAATGTTTTAAAGAGCCTTTGTTTCATGGTAAGAATCCTTAGTTTCACCTGATTTTCACGTGGTTAAGGCAGACAGAAGTCTTTGGAGACACACAGACACTTCCTCTTGCTCTTCCCCCACGTGTTGTTCCTTGCAGTGCCCTCACCCAGCGAGTGAGCTCCTACCCCACTTCCTACAAGCAACACTCACACGAGAGAGAGCAGCAGCCACCTTCCCAGGCCTCCGCGGGCTGGTCCTTTCCACCCAGCCTGTCTGCCCGCAGTTAGTGAGACTTAAACTCCGGGGAGATACCGCAGCAGAGCAGCGCTGTGGCTCTGGCTGTGCCTGGCCAGCTTGTACAGCCCGAAAGGAAGATTAATTGACTCGAGCTGGCAACATTTAGCTGCCGCTGAGACCCAACCTAATATCTCTGTGCAGCTCATCGCCTTACAATATAAAATCAAAAGCTTCTCTGTTTTCGTATCCTGTCTCTGACACCGGCCAACAGCAGATGCTTTGGCTAATGATGTTTATACCCAGACCGTCTTGCTGAGAGGCACCCTTGACATCGCTAAAATGACAATCTACTGTGCGGTGTGAATATGAGCTTAAACTTAAGATCCAGGGAAAAAGAACCACTGCATAGTATATTACACAATAGACAGTGTAAGAAACTCTCTGGGTACTGCTATAATACAAATTATTTCAAGCTGACATTTATTGTAAACTATGTGGTTTCATTTTTTTCACCCTCAAGGATAGTTGCATCATGCCTTTAGAGTCCTCTTGGTGGATATCTCAGTTCATCTCTCACATCAAGCTGTCGGCTAGCGTGTAAACTCTGCAAGGAGGACTGGCTTTGCAGCTTTGTCCAGATTTTTAGAGTTTTAAAATCTCGTAGTTTTATAGTAGTGTTTTGTTGGTCAGGCTACTTTACTCTGCAAATTTATTACTAAAGACAAAAATTTTTTAGGTCTTTCAAATGTTCTTGTCGGAAAAAAATACATATTACTACATAAAGAGTAAAAACTCACTTCATTCTTTTTTCTAATTATAGAGCAATTTTCCACAAGCTAAGTAATGAAAACACTTGTATGAAGGAAACTTATGTTTTTGCTTTTGAGGGCTGTTGGCTTTTGATTCAAATTCAACTTCTACCCTTTTGTTCATTTTTCTGGTTTGCCTCACAAGACGAATTCTCCCTTTCTTTGCAACCTGCTCTCTAGCTGAATATGTGACAAACGTGAAGATGGAGAGTTTTCTGGGATCGCTAACACACTGAATTTCTGATTGGGACTTGTCTTCACAAATGTAGATTTAATTCCTTGATGTTTTTCTTATATGTATTTTTTAAGTTCGTGCCTTCACTCTGTATCAACTTCTGTTGTTCTGGTGTTGTTCCTGTCTAAGCAGAAAAGGCTCCAGCGTTACAAAAGTTAATTGCTATAGCTCTCAGGTGCTAAGTGCGGATGCAAATCCTCTAACTAGTCCTCAAGCAGCCCAGAATGGTTGTGGTTCTCTTCTGTCTTTTATTTTGTCTCTGTTCCAAGAGGTGAAAGGGAATCCAGCTCTGCCCAGCTACGCTGTAGTTGTTCTGTGCAGGTTCAAACGAAGTGTTGGTTTGTCTACGCGGATGTCACAGCTGGAGGGCAATCCAGCCTGCCTGTCAGAAGCATCTGCTGAGCACAAATTCACTGGGCGTGCAGGCGAAGCTGAGAAATCTGCCACTCGGACAGAGATCTGTCTGGTGGGACTGCTGTATCCCCGCTGCTGGAATCACATGACGGTGGTGTTAGACCGAGGATCTAAAACCTGTCTACTCTCGGGGTTAAGAAATAAAAACAGAGCTCAAGGGAAATAAAATTTGTACTATACAAATTTAAGTGGCTGGTTATTAATTATTAGCCACTACAAAGTCTAGAAAAACACTACCTGTTCAACTCCACTCTGTGTTCAGTAAATGACCTAATGCTGTGCTGCTCCTGCAGGAATTCTGCTGCTGTTTCTAACGATCTTGCATGGGGAGTGATTTTCTACTAGCTGTCACAGACATTCTGCTAAACATTATTTAGGTACTGATTACTGGTACAAACATTGCATGGTACTGGGAATGAGGAAGGAGGTGAGATGCTCATAGGACATTGGCAGTTCCTCTACCATATGTACCTCACACCAAAGAAGAACTCTTCTCTGTAGGAACTGAAAGTAAGTAACTGGAAACTAGGCTGTCAAGCAAAAAAAAATATCTGGAAAGCTTAAAAAAAAAAAAAATGGCCACTAGCCTGTGTGAAGCAGAAAATGCCCCATCCAGACTGTTCTTCAGAAAATCTGCAATTTAGGCTGTGCAGCAGGCTGAGTTGTGGAAAGAGTAACTGCTGTGAATGACTACGAAGGGCAGAGAGTGGTTAAAAAATAGACCATGGAAGGAGTGGACAATGTGGCTGGTGTCTCAAACCCTCTCACGAGGCTGAAGGTCAAGAGCTGTAAAGAAGCCCAGTCAGTAAAGGAGGTTAGCTTGACAGAAGCATCCATAGATGGTAATGAAAGGAAGCAATTAGACCAGCTGCTCCCATGGTATGCTGGTGTGTTTTCCAAGAACAACGAAGAATTTGGATGACAGGATTGAGTGCAGTGCTGCTCTGTGCTAAACCACCGAACGCTCCTGGGAAGTGGCGTGTACTCTGGCTGCCCTGCCATCTGGGAGCTGGGTAGAAAAGTTAAATTAAGGGCTGGGCAAGGGCCTGACTCTGCATCCTATGGTGCTGTTGGCATCCTTGGTTATCTAGGCAGTTTTGATTTTTGCTGTTGATAAACTTACTGCCTTTGAAGGAGCTTTTTAGCACAGGTACGGTGGACCCACCAGCAGCTCTCGGGATCTCTTTTGGCTCAGAAGTGGATCAGCTGTCTGTGTGCTGTGGCCACACAAGATAACAACCCCTAAGCAGGCTGCGGGCCAGAGCTGCCCAGACACTGCCTTCCGTCCCTGGGGGAGAACAGCTGAAGCCTACTGAGATGTGCACTGAGCCCTCTACTCTGCAAGGCAGCACTGGCCACCCTCCCTGCACCTCGGCTGCTGCCTGCAGAGACACGGCTTTCTCCAGCAACGTGCTTTTAGCACTCTGGGCATGTTAGCCAGACCTGAGCGGGCCACACACGCCTATGTGCTGCTGGAGGAGCCTGGTCCAGCTTGGTGCTGGCTGTGCTGAGCCCTGCCAGCTCCACAAGCTGTATCGGTCTCTATGCAATACATTCCTTTTCCCTCTTCCATCTACCTGGGCATATACTATACTCTACTGAGCATTTCCTTGGATGAAATTTATTTTAACTATATAAAATCTCAGAGGAGACTTGATGCCACATGCTGACTACAGGGACTTTAATCTCCAGCCTGTTCAACACAGATACCTGCCTCTCTGTGTGGTAAGCACCCCAAATTAAATTTGAAAGAAAAAGATTTTCTTTTCCTTTGTTTGTTCCGTTTTTGTTTTCTTTTGTTATTTTTGTTGCTTACTAGATCATGTTAGGTTCAGTTGAGAATTTAAAACACTGGTCTTTGTGTCCACCTCTGGACGACTGCAAGTGTCCCGAGTGAGGCGCAAGACCTGGGTGGGTTCCCCACTGCAGTGCTCCCCACAGATTCTGATTTTGGAACATCTTAGGATGTTTTGTGTGAACTTCGCATTATTTCTCTAGAATGTGGAAGAAGCAGCTAATATTAGAAGAAAGGATTGTAAAGCTTGGAACTGAGACGGTTTCTAAATCTAGAGTGTGAAGGTATGCAACCATTTTAAGCCAGAAACCTAACCTGCTCCTGGAGCAGTCTGGTACAAACCAGTTGTAGAAGACCGTTGAAGTTAGCGGTGTGACTAATGCAGGTACATGCTTCTCTCTCCCACAAGGATCTTTCCTCAGTATCCGTTAACCCACCTGTTTGCTAATTCTAAACACTGACTCAGGCTCCACATTAATGTCCGCTTAGAAATGTGACCAAGACCAGAAAGACCATAGATGGGGACAAGACCACAAAGAAAGTAGCACAGATACTGAAGGAACACAGAAGAGAAGAGACACATGGTGAATGACAAAATGGAGAAGCTCACGGTTTTGGTGCAGCCTCAAAAAATTTGGCTGACTGGTGGAAGCAGTTCTGGTGAGAAATCTTCCTTTTCATAAGGGCAAAAGAAGGTACTTTAGGACATGAAATGTAGGCAATTTTGTGAGTGTTGCAGAATTAGTAGCAGGTAGTATCTTTAATGGCCTATATACTGTGAGGAAGAGCAGGTGGGTTATTAGGTAGTGCTATGCAGATTTGCGCATTCTTACATGCCCAGACAGAAGGAAATTTTGGAGATGGGTCAGGAGAAGAAGAACCAAGAAAGGGAAAAACCTTGAAAGCTTTTGTTATAGAACTGGGCTGGTTGAGACAAACACACAGTCCATGGGGGGATGATGATGCCAGATCGTACGAGTCAGATACTGCTCTGAGAAAAAGTTTCGCAGGCAATCATAAGCCAAACTTTAAAGTGCAATTAGATGCTAAATTTCATGCCAGACAGGAAGAAATAGAACTGCAGGCTATGGAGGAATTTTTGCAGATCTCCATATTGAAGAAAGGTAACTACAATGTCAGTTAGTGAAGACTTTTGTAGATCCTGCCACTAGATAATTAAGCAGAACAAATAAACGTCAGTTGTGAACCATACATTATACTGTTTTCCTGTCTGTGCTGGCTATGATGGCACTGGTTTCATAATCTTGAGTTTTTCCTCACAAAGTTAGGAAACTGAAGATTTCTTTCCCAGCACACACTTCTGTGTGTATAAGTAATTTTGTGTGTACTTCCTCCTTAGTTTTTCTATTGGTATAGTTTTTAGCAATGGGTCAAGAAGTAATTTAGTGGTCAAGAAGTAATTTTAGTTTAAACAAAGCAACAAAACCACAACCCAAAAAGCGCTGTAATGGCAACAGAAGTACTCTCATTTGCCACTCATGATGTATTGAAATAGTTGTGCTAGAGCATTGTGAGCATCACCATGATTCAGCTTAAATTCACTATCAAGTCTGTATCATCTAGCAAGAGGTATCACTTCTTCTCTCAAGTCTACCCTGGTATCTGGCCTCGTTTGATACACAGAGCCATCAGATTCCTGCCTCGGGAGTCTGTGCTATGCTCCCCAACTGTCTTGGTAACATCCCAAGTTGTATTTTTCACTGGTGAAAGCCTGAAGGGGGAAAAATAAAAACTACAAGTCTAGCACTGAGATGTAATGTCAGGAGTACCGCGTATGGGACCTCTGGAGTAACTATTTTAGTATGTAACATATTGGTGAAGTTTCAGATGTGATTCTGTGGACACTGCACTTTCAAGAAAGATGTGGACCAGCTGGGCAGAGTCCAGAAGCAAACAAAAAGAATGACAGAGGTTTAAAAGAATCGTGCCCTATGAGTTGAAGGCACTGGGGTTGTTTAGTCTAGAGAAAAGAAGACTGAGAGGAGGCATGATAACAGTGTTTGTTAAAATATTTTAAAGGATGCTCCAAGGAGGAAGGGAATAAAGGATTTATTCCAGTGGGGATTGTGCAAGAAGCAATATCCTTAAATAGCAGTAAGGGAGATTTCTGTTAAACTTTAAAGAAAAATAAACTATTGTAGTAGTAAAGATGGCTGAACACTGGAGGTTCTCGAAAGGAGAAGTGGGAGGTGGTAGGAGCCCATTAATAGAATTCTGCAAAATTAATGTCTATACATACACACTATGTATATAAATATCTAAATACCCAAAGTTTGACTAGAAGGTTTAGTTCAGTGATGAGCTGTGGTAAGCTGCATGGTCTCTTACAGACACTTGAGGATGACTGTTCTTCCAGAATGACGTGAACACAGCTATTTAGGAAGAGGTAGGATCTGTTGCTTGTCCCACGTAGGTGGTTTCAGTTACTCGGGGAGCGACACCTGGATTTTGGTAATGTAGAAGAGGGGCTCTAGGGCTTTGCAAAAGGAGGCACCCAAAGGCAGGCTTTGGGCCACTGGTAGATGTCAAGTGCTGCTGGTCAGATGCTACTGTTCGAGGTAGCCTTGAAGCTTTCAAGGTGGTTTCTGGAGTCCAGCTTCTTTCTTTTTCCTTCTGTACTCCAAGTACTTCTGTGTGCTCACACCAGGGCACCTGACTCCCATGAACTGGAGAACCCTCTCCTGCTCATGTGCATTTGCCTGCCTGCCTGTCAGCTTTCACTGACATCCCTTGGGCAGCAAAGACCACCTGGGCCACCTCCACTCCTTCCCAGGCTCCAGGTCCTCTAATCAGCATTTCATGCCATGGTGTTTCTCTTGAAGCTACATCCTTTCAGTGCTTTGATGTAGTTTTGCTACTTCAGGTCTGTTTAAAGTCTGGGCAGTCCTGATGTCCCATCAGCCCCAGCATATCTCCTTGTAAACTGCCACTTTCTGCCTTCCTTAAGAATTATCCTGAAATCCATATGCACGGGGTGGCAGCCAGAGGTTGGTGGAAACGCTTTAAGGTGTGAGCTTATCTGCCTCATTTAAATAACCAGCAGAAGCTGGCTGCAACTTCCCTTCAAAAAGCTCGGTCATACCAACAGCAGAAGATTAGGGCATAAATAATCCATTTGGCAGAGCTAATACAAAAAATACCTCTCCGTTGCTCAGCACTTGTGTTTCATCCATTTTCTTAGTTACGCTGCCCCGCTGCCTCTGGCACCCACTGCGCGGTTTCTATTTCGGGAAGCTCCCTGAGTGACTGCTGCTCAGGGGACCACAAGGTCCTGGGGCTTTCTTTTAAAACTAGATTTGTTCCTGGCACGCCCGTGGCACGGTAGGCGAACGGAGATCCCACTCACCAGCTGCGCTTCGACATCACACGCCTCTCGTGACGCAGGTCTCAGCAGCTAAGCCTGCGTGTCGCCGGAAGGTCGGTGCATCCACAGCTCCCCTCCTTCCTTGCAAGTGCCTTCTAGCTGTCTGAGACCCTCAGAGGTTGTGTGTGCTCCCTGGAGTTCTGTTCTTTAAGCCTCAGGGATCGGGACAAACTTCAGGAAAGAAGTTTTCCTTCTTTTCCTCCCTCTGGGTCCTGGGAGCCTGCCCTGGCCATCTGGCCTCATGCCTCATGGCTTTTAGCCCCAGCAAGGGGCCGAGACAAAGGAGCCATTCTGCAGTTCAGACTTGGAGCCCCGAGAAAAGCGATTAGATGAGCACCTCTGCCCCTCTCCGTCCCGGAGACCCTGGCCATCGTTTAGCACAGGAGCCAGCCATGCTGCTGGGCCCCTGCCTGCTCGGTGTGCTGTGTGCACCCGCGGGATGTGTCCCAGCTGCACGGTGCCTCCCTCCCCGCCATCAGTCACCCCCTCGCTTGGCAAGCTCCTGCTCTGCTCCCAGCTGCAGATCTGCCACCGCTGGGCATGGTTCAGGGAAGGAAGCCCAGGGCAGGGAGGAGCTGCCAGACCAGGGCAGGAGCCCTGGCTGCCTCCCTCACCGTCTGTGGCCCTGATGGACCCACCTCGCCGTGCAGGCAAACTCTGTTTTCCTGAACAGAACCGTGCTACGCTGCCCAAGCATCCAACAAATGCAAGATGTATCTCATTTCTGCCTTGCTGCTTGTTCCTGGGCTCTCCATGAGCTGTTTATTAACACATAGCTGTACCTAGCGTATTTTTTTTCCAGTGGGCTTAATCTCTCACTGCAGGAAAAGAGTATAAACCACCCTTGTGCTACCTTTGGTAATACTTCTTGTTTTGTTTTCTCCAACCACAGTTACAGGGTCAGTTATGACTGAGAGACTCTTAGCATATACTCTGTGTTCGTGTCTGGGAAATCCCAGCTAGAAATACGTGATGTCAGGGCTATCATATATAATAGCTAATGCATTTAGAATTTGCTTTATGTGTTCTGGGCCTATGAGACCTGCTGTGCGCTCCCAGAACTTGCGCAAATTACATATACAGCCAATTTGCTATACCCCAGGTCAGAGCTGTTGCTCCAAGTGAGCTGCATGCTGCCCTGGCAAAAATATTAACTAAAAATGAGAAATATAAGAGGAAAGCAATGAGACAGTGGCAGAGATGGGGGCAAGGAGCTGGCAGAAGAGTAAAAGACATTATCTCTTTTGCCCATATTTTTGCAGAAGGTGGAGGTAATCTAGCGGTTTAAGGCAGGGAAGATATTGGGGAACCAGGCCAGGCAACAGCCAAGACAAGGGACACCTCAGCATGCAACAGCCAGGCTTCCAGCTGTGAAGAGGTTTTGTGTTAACCCTCATCCTGGTGGCATCAACGCTGTGTGTTTCATCAAGGGTGAGATGCAGCTCCTGACCCTTTAGCGGTGCTTGGTGCTATGGAAGGGCCAGAGTCAGGCAGGCAGAGATGGGCTGGTGGAAGCTATGAGGAGCCTGACAGCAAAAGCCGGAGGGAATACGCCGTGAGCAGGACGGGGCGTTTCTCCCAGGCCCGACAGGAAGCCGGCAAACCTGGAAAGGAAAGACCAGCTCGAGTGTCTGTATGGGTGTCTCTCGGACAACCTTGGCGAGACAGTTCAGTCCCAGGGAGCCAGGTCCGTGAAATGTTTTTCAGCAGCTGTGAACCTGGTTATTGTGTGCACGGGGCCACTCCTCCTCTTTGCTATTGTTTCACTTTTCCGGCTTTGTTCCTTTCAACATCTCCATCTGATCAGGGCTCCGTAGCAATTAATACCACTGTAAACAACCACTTAAGACAGCTCCATGTGCTTTAGAAATCATATCGATGCTTTCCAGTTGAGAAAAGCTGCACTGGATGAAACCTGCATGGATTGTCCTCCTGCCCTTCAGCAGACGCTCGTGACCTTGGAAATGTTGCATGGTCCAGGAGGGTTATTCGGTCAATCCTCGCATACTCTAAAGCAGAGCAGTTTTCTTTTGCAAGATTTCCATTCTGGTGCCAGCACTTGCTCTGTGAGCACTGTGTTTTCTGTAATTACATTTACTACAGCGTGTGCCAGTGAAAATAATTTGCCACAGCCAAGTGCAAGCATAAAGTAGAATTTATATGTACGTACAGGTACTTTGTGCGTTGTAACTAGTCATGATGCATTACATATAGTTACATCCTACCTAGGCAAGTATTTCTTATGGATAGTTCATCCAGCACCAAAAGGAAGTTGATAATTTGTTTTATGTTGAAATATCCTACTTTAGGACTTTATTAATTTAGGAATAGTGTTGCATAAAATTCTGCCCCCCTCCTCCAAGTCAGTGCTTTTCCCTTTCCTGGTTGAAATTCCACCTCTTACTAAGAGATCGCCTGTCTCTTTCGTATTTTCACTGAACTATCAAGAATTTCACCTTCTCTAAAGAATCAGCTGCAAATGCTCTGGAGCTGGCTGTATGACAGTCCTCCAGGAAAGCCCCGGTAGCTTGCTGCATCCCCTAGCTCGAGCCCTTGCTCTTTGCATTTCAGCGGTTCTGTTGCGTGATGCTTTGCTTTACATTCGCTGTCTGCAGTCAAGTATCCACAGTACGAGCAGCTGCCAATATCTTTGTGAGAAACACAGCAAAACCCTTTCTGTTTCTGAGGTTTGCTACATTTGCACAGGCTACTCTGTCCTGAATCTCCAGGGGTGTAACTGGGGATAATATTGTTGTGTTTTCCCTACAGGTCATTTTGTGGGGTAGGAAGGGTTCTCCACTGCACTCACTACATTATCTAAACACTCGTTTATATATAACTGCATCCAGCTACCTAACAGCTCTTTGCTTCAGTTATAAGTTTAAACACTGGATTTTGCCAGTGTTTGCCAGGAAAAATCACCCGCATGATTCAAATTTCTGACCATAGCGTGTGCATCGTTCCCACTGTGTGCTCCTTCCGAAGTGACTGCTTAAAGCCAAAGCCAGAAGCACACCAGTTGTCACCCCTGGGATGCCGGCATCTGTTCCCCTCCCCTATCAGCGTGAACTCCAGTGCTGGAGCTGCTCTGCGGTGGAGGTATGGCCAGCTCGGAGTAAAGCGTGAGCAGATGCCGGAGGCATAATGCAGTGCCTCTGCTCCCTTCCTGACTCCAAACCATTCTGTGGTGCCTCTTTGTTCTGCCTTCTGCCTTGTTGTCATTATAAAAATCAGTAGGAAAGCTCATTTCCAGGAGGATGCCCCAAAAACTACATGAAGAGAGTGAGTTTTTTTACAGGCTATACAACCCGTGCGCACTCCCTAGTTAAAGACATTTTACAGCTCCTCTGATTTAGACTGAAGACTTTACACATGTTGTATTTTATTCTCAGCAGTCTCTCTGCAGTCAGTCTGTCCGTACGTGGAAGGTTATCATCAGTAGCTTTTCATGAAAAATCAATGTAAAATTAATATAATAGATATTCAAATTCTTCTAAAGAGAATTGCACGAAATCCATTAACAGATGCATTAAAATATTTTCCTTTTTTAATTTGGCTCGCAGTTTAGGACACAGTCTCCAAACTATTCCATTAGTACTGCTGACTCCCCTTTATATTAAACTGAAGGCTGAGATAACGTGTGCTCATAGCAAACGAATGATGCAAGATGATCAGTATGCCAGTACAGCTGTGCTGGAGATATGCAGTTGGCTTTAAACCACTGGTAAATTTATGCAGGCTTTCCAGAGAACAGACTAGATGGCTTCGAGGCAGAGCATTAGCACCCTCCTCCCCTTGATACGGATGTCATTAACTCTGGAAAGAATGGGAGCACCGCGGAGTTATTTATAGAGGAAGCATTGTTTGTTTTAAGGCACGATGTCCGATGTGAAAAATAGTCTCAACTATTAGAAAAACTTATTTCTAGCTATAATAAACAAATACATAAGGTCTTGTAAGCCAAACAAAGAAGTACTGAACTCTTCCATGGTTTTTATGAAGCCATTTGTTGAGACAGCTCGGTGATGAGGACTTTAAAAGAAGAATCTCTTTAGTAAATATTTTGCTGCCCTCCCCTGGCCCAGCCAGAGAAAATCCCTGCTAGAATGTGTGCCACTGTGGCCCTCTTGCTCCAACCGTAATTGAGGCACTGTGTTCTACCTGAGGTGAACCTGAGGTTTTCATTTCTGAAGTGAAAATTAGGCGGTTTTGATTTTAAACTGCAAAATGTTAAAGCTCTGTCTGATAGACCAGTGACCCATCTGCTACTTGGGAAAGTGCAGACCTGGAGTTGTTACGTGTTCAGGCTATGGAGGGTTTTACTCTTCCTACCACAACCAGAAGAGCAATCCAGAAGTGGATTTTATAAATAGACACCTGGAAATAGGAAAGATTGTCTCCTTTCTCTACTGTAATATTTTGATCTAAGAGTATGAGGAATCTGCAAGATTGTGCTTGCGGGTGGATTTTTGTGCTTAGTTATTGTTATAACTTCTGTGTTTTTTTACCAGTGATGACGCGTTGACCTTGCCATTAATTCATTAGCAACTTTGTACCAGCTGTAGTCCTTGGCAGAGGGCTAATATCAGTATTTTATCTAGAAACATTTGCTATTAAAATATTTTCTTGTTTGAATAATGTTTGAGAGGATAGCCTTGAAGAACCACTGTATCAAAACGGGAGACTGAGATAGTCACTGGGGCTGAAGGGGAAAAATGCCCTGTGGAAGTGGAGAAAGGACAGCTGTTGAAGGAATGAGCGTTTGCAGAAATGAAAGAAGCAGCAGCCTTCCATGGACACTGGGATCAGAATTTGTGAGGGTTGCTGAGGTGGCTGGAAGAGGTGTTCACTACATGCCTACGCCTGGGAATCTTCCTGTCTACGGGAGACTTTTGATGACCACAGGGCTGATTCATGGTGGTGCAGAGGACTTCCCTTGGAACTCATTAGGTTTCCACCCTGATATTGCAGAGCACAGATACAGCTGAGCCACTGCTGCAAGTGACAATTGTTGCATTTGGCTATGAATATTTTCATCACTGATTTTGTTCTGATATTTTAATATGAAACAGAGGAAGTGGAAGCAAGAACGAGAAACATTGATCTGTTTGTTTTCAGCCCAAGAAACTAGGTGTGATTCCTATCAGAAAATAAAAATGAGCCACATGATAATCAAAGCCTGAAGAGCCTGAAACTTGGTGGTACCTATTTGTGTGTGGATGGCCCATGGTTTTTTTCAAATGTTCATATAATTTGCAGTTGCTGTGTGAGTATTATGGCTGGAAGGGTTACTCCAGGACAGGTGTCAGGTGACGTGTTAGTTTGAAGGCTACTTAATGGCTACCATGCTGGATTTGTTTTACTCAAGTTGATAGGTATGATGCTAATCTCCTGATTCAAGTTTTACATCGCTACTTCTCTAAGTGCTATCTTTTGCTATTGCTAAATTTTTGCAAGGTGTTCTCACTGAGCTACCAAGAAATCTATTGAAAATATGCTATACTCACTCCTGCAATACAGGTTTTGTGAAATCTAAAGCAAGATTAGTCATGCAGATTGAAGCTGAACGCTTTTCTGATAATTTTAAGAGGAATAGAAGAGAACTCTATTTTGCCATTGAAGAGCAACAGGAGATGAAATAAGAGTCCTCAAACCTATGGACGATTACGCTACTCTGGAAAGAATCTTGTTGTTGTAGTGTTTTAAGTCAAGCAATTAATGAAGGTTATGTTCACAGAATCATCGAATCATAGAATGGTAAGGGTTGGAAGGGACCTTACAGATCATCTGGTTCCAACCCCCCTGCCATGAGCAGGGACGTCTTCCACTAGACCAGGTTGCTCAGAGCTCCATCCAACCTGGCCTTGAACACTTCCAGGGCGCGGGCAGCCACAACTTCTCTGAGCAACCTGGTCCAGTGTTTCACCACCCTCATGGTGAAGAATTTCTTCCTAATATCTCATCTAAGTCTGCCTTCCTTTAGTTTAGAGCCCCTTGTCCTATCACTACACACCCTTGTGAAAAGTCCCTGTCCATCCTTCCTGTAGGCCCCCTTCAGCTACTGGAAGGCTGCTAGAAGGTCACCCCGCAGCCTTCTCTTCTCCAGGCTGAACAGCCCCAACTCTCTTAGCTCCTGTTAGGAGCGCTGCTCCAGCCCTCTGATCATCTTCATGGCCCTCCTCTGGACCCACTCCAACACATCCATGTCCTTATGTTGGGGGCTTCAGAGCTGGATGCAGTACTCCAGGTGGGGGCTCGCGAGAACGCAGTAAAGGGGCAGAATCCCTTCCCTCGACCTGCTGGCCACCCTTCTCTTGATGCAGCCCAGGATACAGTTTGTTTTCTGGGTGGAGTAACCAAAGGAACAATAACTGATTTAACGAGCCATTCGCAGTTTCACTGCACTGCCCGTGTGTACTTAGACGTGCATGGCTTAAGCTCTGAGACAAGCATATGCTACTGGCAGGATCAACCAGGTAGTTGTACATTGCAGTTGTGCAAATGCCAAGGCTACAATATGCAGGTAAGCACTCCGTTCAAGCTTGTAAATGAGGAGTCTCAGTGTGGCATTAATGTTTTTAAACATAATAATTCTGTATTTCCTTTCACAATTTTATGTTTTGATGTAGGTGGTATATAATAGAAGTTCATTAACACTAGATTTGCTTAAGGTAGAAGGGAAATTTCTGCTCTGGATGAGAGTGGGGAGCTGCTTCTTATGAAATAAGAAGAAATAAATAGCCAAATGCTATTGCTTCATAGGAGAGGAGTGTGCAGCTATCACAGAAAGCACAGGCTTGGTCATCACATGCGGAAGTATCTGGTCTACTAGGAGGAAAAAGTATGGATTAAAAGGAATTTTTCAGCATTTGCAGTCTCAATGGAAGATGACAGTAATTGCTACCACATGTATTCCCTGGAACCTATTTTAGTGTTGAATGAGGAGGTACACTCTGGTACCAGTGAGAGTTACCTGGTCCCCTGGTGCTGCTGCTAGTCACACAGTCAGACACAATATAACTCAGCGAACACTCAAAACTGATGGTTTGGATTACTGGCAACTATTCAGTTTTCATGTACTCTTTCAAGGATAATTTGGTGGGGTGGCTGGAACACCACAAAAGGACACAAATGATGTATTTTGGGTTCATTCCAGTGTCAGCGATGGTATCTCCCATTCCTCTGTCCTGGTGCTCCAGGGTAGCCTAAGGAGAACATCAACCTGGAGTCTCCTTAAGGTGCTATGAGAAGGAGAAATAAATAAATGATTACTAATGGACTGCTCAGCTGTAACGTTGATTGTTTCTTTTTCTGCATGGTATCTCTAAGAGTCAAGCAGAATCATTAGGACAGAGCCTTCATAATTCATTCTACCCACAGCTGATGTGTTTCTCTTGGATCTACCAGTTCCTTGTAAAATATTGCACCTTGTTACTACACAATGCCTCACAGGGTCCAGCAGAATCTTCCACGTATGAATAAAATTGCCTCAGATAAGGAGAATAGTTAAGAAGTGTTTCCTTATGACTTTTAATTATCAGCAAAAATCAATTTTACTATAGTGAATTAGGGTTTTTATTAACTCTTGTGTTCTGTAGTGAATGGGCAGTCAAAAATTCCAGAAGAGTGGCAGCTAGAAAACTTTTGTTAGATTTTTTGTTCAACAGGTATCCCTTACTGATGGACTGTAAGTGATGTGCTGAAATACTACAAACCCACCCTCAGGTAAAACAAGGAAAAGAAAAATCTTGTAAGCGCTGTCGCCTATTTGAAAGCTCTTGGGCAGATGGGAGAAGAGCAATCCAGGAATATCTTTCAGCCCTGGTGAGACTTTCCAGGCAATTCCAATGGCGAAGGGACCTTCCAAGAGAAGCAAAAAACTAGGAAACCCACTCTCCTGCAAGAGGCAGAGTTTGTAGGCAATGGGATGCAAAACGGTGCCCAAAGGTAATGTGGGGCTGAAAAGACATTTGGTGGGAGGATCCTTGTGAGTCTGGTTTCATCCGCAGCTTTTACATGTTTCCTTCTGCTTGCCTGTGTGTGCCATGTGTGCTCATAGTCTTTTTTACTTCCCACCGCAGTTTTGCTTCTTGCCTGTCAAAGATCTACTTTTTCTTGCTTGTGGTGGTTGCTTTCCTGTATTGCAAAAATTTTACCCACCACAGGGTGTCCATCCAAGACGGCTGTTCGTCCCCGCTGCCGCGAAAGTGCAGCATATGGTTAACTGTGTTAGAGGAATTTTTACATTTGATTTCTCTCCCTTTTCCTTATAACAACATGTGCTTTTATTCAAAATAATTGGGATACCAAAAGGATCAACTGGTTAAACTGCAGCTGATTTACAAATTTTTAAAAATGTATTACGGGAATGTTAAAAGCATTTTTTCCCTAAGGTATCAAGTAAGAAATGTGCAGGCTGTCTTTTAAGGTAAATATACACATACTTAAACAAAGATGGCTTTTTGATAGCTATGAGGTGATATAAAAACATTTCGCTATATTAAATATACGGAGATATAGAAGTAACTGGCTATACTAATAGAACATTTTAGAGCAAGGTTTTGAAAGATGGCGTTCAAGAAGTCCTTTGATCTTTATTTTAGGAAGTGATTTCTAGATGTTGTTATTTACTTGAATATCAGTATTTAAAGCGCTATGCTCCAAATGCATATTGTTATTGTTGCTGCAACATCCTAATAGCATATTACTGCTGTTATCCATGTTTTGAGAAGCATTTGTGTATGTTAGTACACGCATATCTCTTTACTCCTCTGCCTTTTTTCTATTTACAGCCAGAGACAGGCTGATGGGGCAGATGGTGATGCAGGTTGTCTGCTGCAAAACGCAGCAATTGCAGGCTTGATGCCGAGCAGGGTATGGCTGGGCTCAAATGCAGGATTGGAGTTACCCAGCTGGAAGCACTCCAAAATGCCTCAGCGTCAGAAGAAGGGTCTGTCTCTGTGTCGTCTCCAGGGAGGCTTTGGAGGGTGTTCCTGGAACTCATTGATCATTCATTCTTCTTCGCAAGAGAGACATGCACACACAGACATTATGTACATACACGTACATGTTAGCCCTCTGTGGTGAGGATCTCGCTGCTGCAAACACAACATTGTGAGTCTGTCGATGGTCGGCTGCAGATGATCACTAATGGTGATCAGAACTAAAAGGAGTAAGAAGGGTTTGATCAGTGGGAAACTCATTGACCTCTACATATTCTCAGCAGGGGGCTGCTCCCTGCCTCCCTGGAGTCCCCGAGGAAGCAGAAGCTTGCTTTCCAGGTATCAATTGAACAAATTGAGATTTGTTTTGCCATAAGTAATTTTAAGCCTTATCTTTTTAAAACCGAGTTAAGAGCAAAACTCCTCCTGGCATCAGTAGCTTTAGGGCTGGATCTTATGTTGAGAATGGTAAGAAGTAAATCTGTTTAATACCATACCTTTCCATGAAGAAAACATGATCCATGTCTGGCTAATTAAATTCAGGAAACAGGAAAGAGGAAAACATCAAAACCATGTAAAAAAAGAAAAAGAATAGCTACATTAATCATATAGTGAAAGTCTGTAGAAGAGCAAAAAACTGAATTCTTAGAGCGGACTTTCACAATAAACTCTGTGTGGCACATTCAAAATTCAATGTCACTTCTTGGTAAAAGAGGGTTAAATTGTACTACTTCTGTGTGCTACATCTGGAATATCGTTAATATGTGTTCGTTGAAATGCTATTATTTTTTCAACAAATGCGAGGAGTTGGTATATTAATAATCTAGCTATGGAAGATGCCACTTGCTGCCTTCTCATTGTGGATGATTCTTGAATCTAAGTTTCAAAAGAATTGCAATGTATATTTCTTGGTCATTAATTTATATAGTGAGGAGATATTTACATTCCTAGTACTTACACATTTTTTGTTCAGTGTAGAGGTAGAGAGTCTTTAGAGAGAGATTCAGGAACATTAAATAAGAACACCTATAAGGCAATCAACTATTTTATTTATGTTCATTCATGTATTTTTGTATAAAAATCACTGCAAGCCTCATGCTTAAGAGATTGTTAGTAGTGGACTATCATTAATAGTGATCAGAATTAACTATTAAATGTTTCATTCATAGATACATATATAATGTATCACACAATGTAGTTTCAAGTTGTTTCTGTTCTCCTGGTTATAATTCATTGTGCCTGGAGTAATTCATTGTGCCTGTATTTAATCAATGCTACAAGTATGCAAACATAAAAGTGCTCTCTCTTACCCTTTTCTCCTCATAGCTGATAAAGTCTAGTCTGGAGTTGGTTGTAAATACTTTGTTACACAAACATGCTACAATGAAAAAGAAAAGAGAAGTAACGATGCTTTTACTTCATACTTTATCCATGATGTTTTAAAATGGAAATAGTCCAACAAATTCTACTAATAGTATTAAGGTACAACACATGTTTTGGGTTTTTTTGAGAGAAATTATTTTATAGCTCATGGAATTAATAATGATCTCTTTTGTTAGAATACTCCTCCCCTATTTTTTTAAGATACGTACATATTTATGTGTATTTATTTCATTTGTGTATACACAGAATTAGAAGCCCACTGGAACTGCACCTTCACTGGGGATGCAGTTTAACATTAAGCTTAAAATGTTTTCCTGGCTTGTGAAAATGAACAGAAAACACATGTTCTTCATCCAAAGATTATGCTGTTTTATAAAGTAACCCACCAAATGTGTTTCTACCTCTATGTTTGGGTCTTTCACTGTATTCTGAAATGGTAAATCTCCTCCAGTTGGTAGAGCATGCTGGAGATCGGTATGGAAACACTCCTGCTGCGTTCTGTGCTTGGCTTCAAGACTTGTACAGCTGACCCAGCGCTGTCACAGCCCGTAGTCTGCAAGCTACCGGCAGTGAGGCACTGCAGCTCAGCTCCCAAAACTGAAGCCTACATGTAAAATAAGCAAGTGGATGCAATTGTGTTTTGCAGCTGGATAAGTACCACATTTCCTGACAAAACACTCCCTTTTTATTTCTAATTACTGATGAAATAAGCAATTGTGAAGAGCAGATATTTTTTTCCCAGGGTAAAAAGTCATTGTTAGAGCTGGGGAAGGAAATGTCTCATACCTTCCAACTAGTCTGTTGGTTTGAAAGTGCATTTACTGTACAATGCACCAGGTAGCCAAAACAAATCAATTAATAAAAATCACACTGAGCTTTCTTAAAGGAGAAATCAAGTGATCGATTTAGGTACAGATTCAGAAGTTGTGGGGAGCTGGGATTGTGTGTTCTCCAGTCCAAACCATCGTGAACTTCCAGTTTTAGTAGGCTATGAAGAAGCAGGTCCATAATTTTGTCTTTGATTGACTTCCTTGGGGGCAGCCGTCACCCTGTTGGGAACAGCCCGCACCAGGGCCCTGCGTGCCCTTAGCATACGGACCTTCTTTGAAAGGGCAGTATCTTCACTCCTTTGAGTTGACAAACCTGACGACTTTAGAAGGTAGACTAGGAAATAACCACAACAATTACATTTTCTATTGGCGGCACTCAGAAGGCCAGCGTTTCTAGGTAAGCAACTACCTCTAAAAAGCAACTCCAGCACTGAAGTCAGACAGATGAGCAGAAAATTCTACCAAGTACAAATTTGTGTGGATCCATGTCAAACAAATTAAAGTAATAAAACTATTTCCAAATTGCAGTGTTTGAGCCTTTTCAGGGATTTGGATTGTCTGAAGCAAGTGAGATAAGCAGAGCTGAAGAATCCAGCTTATGAACTGTAACTCACCACAGCAATCCTACCACACAGCACTGGAAAAGCTCTACGTAAGCTATAAATTAAGCTCTCTGTGTTTTTTTTTAGGAGATGAGACACTACTAAACAAACAGGTCATTGTGTTAATTGCAATCAATACACATAAAAGCGCCTTGAGATCGCTACCTTTGGGTGTGCTGGAAGGCAACCCACCTCAAAGGATCAGGTAAAGGGACAACCTGCTCTTGGTCGTCTCCGCCTGCTCTGCTGCACAGCTGGCAGAGCAGTCCTGAATGCTGCGCAGGCCCACAGCAAGAGCAGCCCCGGTGTCTTCGGCAGATGTATGCTCGAGATAAAAATGCAGATAGTGACCTTTTCTTCTTTGAAGTCCCCAGACACATGGTTAATTAGCATCAGGAAACCTCACGAAGCCAAATCCTTTAAATACTGATCTTAAAATGTATTCCTCAACATCTCTTGATGTGGGTATCTCTGGTGCTTTACAGGGCCATTAAAATAGCTGTGTGAAAACCATTAGAAATGTGATTTATTGAATGGATCTTCTCTGTATTTGTCAGCAGGCAGACTCTAGCAGGCCTTACGTGTCTTTTTCTTACAGTGTGGCTTACCCATACGGCTCCCCATCTGAGTACTCCATCACTGCTGCCTTTGAGGTTGTGAAAGTCAGTCCACGGCTTGGGTGGGATTTATGGCAAGTCAGCAGTCCTGACAGTGATACCCATGTCAGCATCCATGTCCTGACAGACAGGCAAGCTCTGGGTGTCTTCTGTGCCCCGCCAGATTCAAAGCTCATGCTCAGCAGAGTTAAGAATGCAAAGAAAGCTTTTGATGGTTCTTGGCACAAGACAACTCTGAGTAAGAAAGAAAATAATGCAAAATTATTACTTGATTGTTAGAAGGTCCACTCTGTCCCAATAAGTGAGGAGAGCAGCGCTTGCAGAAATGAATGCATTTTGCCACTGAAACCCATCAGCTGAGGAGTTGGCGAGCGGCTCGGCCAGGTGGGTCACTCCTTGCTTCCTCCCGGTACCTGACAGTGCGTGATGCTGACCGGCTTGACCAGGCAGCCTCACTGCTGGCACTCACTAGTGGGTTGTACTTCTGAGAGCTTATCCACCTTTCTTCCCTAAAAAAGCTTTTTACAAGTGCCCATTTTTTCCGTCATCCCTGATGTGAACTGCTCCTTGTGAATGTTCTTAAGGCATGCCTTCTTTTCATTACAGATAGTATCCTTTGTTTGTGTTTTGTGTTTTTTTGGTTTGTTTTTAAGCCTGACAAAAGCAGTCTTTACATTTGTATTTTTCCCTTTTACTGAGAATTTTTAACACTCTTCAAGCAGATTCTTTTTTTTTTTCCTTATTTATGGATCTTACAGAAGTCAGAAAAAAAAGCTCTGATTTTTAGAGGCAGAAAAACTGAGCTTTTACTTGTGGCAAACTTGTTTTTCTTCTTTCTTATTATGTAGTTATCTCTTGTAAGAGCTATCCACAACCAGACAGCGTTTTCCTCGCGTATGGCGTTAAACCAGTATTGCTTAACCAACACCTCCCTCTCGCGGTGACCGTGGGGCTGAGAAAGGAGGGAAGCTTTCACGCGTGTGGGCTTTACCCTGATCTGGCCACACAGCTCTGCATAGCGGTGGCATCCTTTCTGTGTGGAAATGCAGTGTTGTGGTTACTAACCAAGCCTAGCAATTGTGAAAGAGTTGGCTGTGTTAATTTTAATATTTTTTGTAGATCCTAAATGGAAGAAATTACAAGGGAGAAAACCAGTTAAATGAAAATTAGGTGGTATACTTTTAATACAAAGAGTATTGTTCCTGATAAATATGTAGACAGTGAGTATTTGACCTAAAAATCTCAACTGCGAAAGAATATTAATTTATCATTGGAAAAAAAAGAGAAATCAGCAGAGGTGTAATTCCCTCCTAGGCAGTATTTGCTTAGAAGAGTCTGCAGCTTCTCCAAAGGACCTGAAATCTTGTGTGTGGGGGGGTACCCACTGGTGTTGGATAAAATGGAGGGACGAGGGAAACCAGCGGGACGATGTCTGAGACTGTGTGGAAACAGGGCCATCACTGGGCTGATGGACACTGCGGCTGCCGTGCTGGCAGGGTGACGAGCCGCGTCCAGGAGCAGAACAGGGTTAGGGGTTTGGTTTGCGTGTTTGTTTCACTCATGCATTTGTTTATTGCTTAGTGTCACACTGTATGTAGTTAAAAGCAATTCTTTTATGTGTCTCTCAGTCTTAAAGCAACTTGAAATACACTGTAATGCAGATAAAGCCTGTTTGGAAGACTGCCGGGAGCTTCCCGATACAGTCAGGCTGTGCTCTCTTCCCAGTACTGTGGGCTTGCTCTCCAGATTGCTTTTGCTGATGATTACTTAATATTAGCTCACCAGTTCCCTCTAATTCTCTGTATTGTCTAAGAACATGCAGCTTCCTAATTGACTGCACGGCTAAAATGAGATTATAGACAGAAAGAGCGAGCTTTGGGCTCCACTCACTTGGCATATGAAGCGAAAGCACTTGGAAACCAAGATGGCTTTTGTCAAAAACGAAGAAGCTGACGTTCACAGTGTGTGCTGCCTGTGGAGGGGGTTCGGAACGGGATTGCTAGCTGGGAATGGGTCAGAGCTGCCGTACCCGTGAGCCAGCCTGGTGCAGTGTAGATCACCTCCCAAGGGGGGCACGGGTGCCCAGCTGGTGGTAACCGAGGAGGTCCTGCTTGAGGTGGGAATTCCAGGAGCTGCATAATATTGATGCGACTGTGCTCACAGTGTGTGCCAAGAGGCAGCTCTGCCATAGGACTTTACAACCTCTCCAGTGCACTCTGAGAAGAAACAGCTTTGCAGTTCCTCACGCAGTGAAATCAAAACCAAAGCCAGGCCCAAGTCCCGTTCCCGAGAGCTGCTCGCTGGGATCCCAGCTGGCTGCTTGCATTTGGCACAGCTGCGGGCTGCTTTTCTCTCCATCTGCCTCTGCCTCCTCCCTGCCTGTCCAGGCTTTGTCCTGGAAATCTTCTTCCCAGATGCAGGGGAAGAAAAGTCCTGCCAGCTCTCCACTGCTTGTCCCTCCCCTGCCTGCAGAGTCACTGAGACTCATTTGCTGGCAAATTTGCCTTGAGATGGAAACCAGGACTCAGAAAATAAATAATGCATCTCTGTTCCCAGCATGAAGGAATTGCTCAACATGGTGCCGCTGGAAACCTGTCATGCCAGCAGCAGACTGCAAGGACATGGAGCACTGGGCCACCAGGTAATTAAACAACTTGCTGTCCATGAGGAGCTTTGCGTGTCCACGTGGAAGTGCTGCTGATCCCCCTTCATACCCTGTTTTTCTTTTAATACAACGATCAAGGGCAAAAAGGACAGTCTGACAGAGTTATAAAAATAGTAGCCGTATACTTCAGTTTTGATACTAAAACCCGATTTCATCCTTCTGTACCAAGCCAGCTTTGGAGCAAGGAGGGTGGGAAGCAGAGCAGCAATGCCAGAGTATAGGTGCTTTCCTCCTGCCGTGCTGGGCTCCAGTAACAGTGCGGTTTTTCTGCTCCCTTTAAGAGTGAAAATCTGTCGGTCGGCACAATTTTTGGATTGCCTGTGCACTGTGGTCCCATGACAAACTACAAATGGCTTCCCACACCTCTCCCCTCCGGCTGTGGAAAAGCACCTGGGCTCTACAAACTTGGCCTCTTGTAGGACTTGTTTGGCTCCTCTCAGCAAGAAGGAAGCAAGGGCCATGGCCCGCTGAGGACGGCTGCTGAGGGATTTGAGATTTTAACCATTTGTTAAGACATCAACACACCCATACAATTCTCTGAGGAGGGGAAAAAAATGAATTCCCAAGCTGAAGCTTTCTGGTGCCACTCTGAGCGACCTGCCATCCTAGCAGCCAAACCTAAAAGTGCATGGTGGAAGCTGAGAGGTTTTAATCATTCCTGTCATGGTAGGCTCTGCACTGTTGCGTGACCTCATCTGCGCTGTGCCATTACACTTCTGTCCATGTGTGATGTGAAGATTTCTCATGCTTAGCTGTCATGCTTGCCAGATGCCGTAGCCTGCACTAGAAATGCTGGTTTCTCAGCCCTGAGTGTTACCCTGGCTATACACTGTTGTGGGGATCGCTACCGGGGTAGGTAACGGCAGCATCTTCTCTTTGCATATGCCTCCGTGTCCTCCAGCACCGCGCTGAGCAACAGGGTAAAACCGCAACATCTTCTGGCTCCGAGTGTGACTAGAAGGTGAGCGGAAAGAGCTGCGTTTCAGGGCAGTCATTTAAACAATTCTGCAATAATAAATTCACTTATCATGAAACAACGCAATTATCTCTTGTTAGCTGAGTTCTAGGTGGCCCAGTAGAATACGGAATTGTCAGAGTTCTGGAACAATTGTACAGTTTTAGTAGGTTTTTATTTTTGTAGGTTTCCAATTAATTTTCCTTTTGATTTCCTTAATAAATACAACATTTTTTTTCTTCAGGCAATAGTAGTTGTATTAAGGTGAGAAAGCTGTGAGAAGATTACATGTTGGATGGAATAGTTTCGGCAGGGTGGTTGGACTAGATGATCCACAGAGGTCTCTTCCAACCCCTACAATTCTGTGATTCTGTGATTCTGTGATAGTTTTTGCTTTCTATTCTGTGGCTTTCAAAGGTCTGACACATGTGAAAACCAAACAAGCTGAATGTTCTTTTTATACTTTTTTAGATCAGCTCTTAAAGTGAAAATCAGTAGCTTGACAAGGAGCTATGCCACTTCTTCATCTAAATCTTTATCCAGATACTTTATCTGTAAATAGTAAATATAAAAGCATGAGGGAGGAGAACGAACTTCTTTTACCAATAATACAAAGCTACATGCTTAGAAGTTTCCTTTGCGTAACTCCTTTAAAATCCACAGAACTGTACGATACACCTTAGGCTAAGAAACTCGGTCTGTACGATTTCCTTATCACTTGAATTTGTATAATTGCCTGGAAAATTAGATAAAATCAGCAAAATAAAAACGACTAATTTGGTTGATAGGCTGATTAACGCTGCAGTATTTTCTGTGTTACAAATGAATTTCTCTTTCGAAGGAGAATAGTTCTTTGACTATGGTAAATTATCCCGTGAACACCTTTGTGTGTCTCCTGTAGTTTAAGTGTATTATTAAAGTCTGTAGTTGAAATACATGTAACATAATGTCATCACCTTCAGTTACAATAGAGTCATAAAATTGTTGTCACTGAAAGCAGCTGTTAGTACAAATGACGTTTTCTCCTTTAGGGAGTATCCGGAAGACTCGGAAAGAGAGGACACACCAAAGCGAAAGGAGAGAAGGTTGCTTTTATGACTTGTCTCCTACATGAAGCTTTTGCATCACTCTGACTGTTGTCTTTCCATGTCCCATTGGCTAATTCCAACAAAATGTGACTCATCTCGGAGTGAACAAGGTCTTACAAGCTTTATGAACAGGGATGACTAAATACCGAGAGGGTCTGGGGTTAGCACTCCATGTTTTGAGCAAGACAAAGAGAACTCAGCCTCTCTTCTTCCTGGCAGCAGCAGGCTGGTCAGGCAGCAAATGCCCGCTGCGCTGTGTCAGAAGTCTGGACCAGTTGCACCTTATGCCATTTTTCCCCATGTGCCGAACTATGAGAATGCTGGGAGAAGATATGGAAGGAAAGTAAGGCTGAATAGTTTATTACAGTGGGGATATGCAAGGACTGGAGGTCACAAAACATAACAAAACACCCATCATTTGTTTAGCAGCAAGTCTCCCTGCTGCTGCAGGGATCATTAATCATGGTTTCTAAACTGAGAAAGAAATTTGAAAGCACTAGTTCTATGGTAGGAAGAGCCCTGGTGTGCAAGTGGTGATACCAATGACTCAACAGACAGCTGTCTTCTCGCGGAGTGAATACTGAATCTGTGTTGTTGCAGGATTTTATCAAATGACGCCTTTCTGGCGATGCCCTTTTCCTGATGACTTTCAGAAGCCTGTTTCTTGTTACTCAAAGTTTTTGAATTATCTTCTGCTTTTCTGTCCCAGAAAAAGAGAGACTAAAACTTTCTCTGTCTTTAGATATAGAAGCATTTTTTATTCCTTCCCCAGAACTGCTGTAGTGTATTGCTGGTTCACTCTAACCATGTCTGTATTTTGTGTGCATGTGTGCATTTGCAAAATCCAGACGACTATGTATATAAAGTGTTAAAAAAGGTAAAGATACACGAAGTGCATTGAAGTCTCTACAGCAGTGTGCTGCATTACTGGCGTAGATTCCTGGGAAAGGTAACACATCTGTGTCTAATATTGATAGCTGTTATTAACCTGTTAGGGAGATCAAGGAGAATTTTAGTTTATGGGAGTTCGGGGATTCCAAGCTATAAAGTCTAAAACTTTACAGCAAAATGTATAAAGTTCACTACAAAGCAATAATGTATACTAAAATTTAATTACATCCTTCCGGCAATACTCTAAGTATTTTAATCCATAACATAGGTATTGTTACATCCATACACAAAGAATAACTCCTAATTAGAGCAAATAATATCCAAGTTCATCCAGACATACCCTCCTTTTTCAACACCACGTTTAGTGTAGTCAGAATTAAAACACTTTTGGAAAACATTTTTCTGGGACTTTTTGACACCTGCAACCCACTCAAAACTCCTGCAAAATCACTGTGTCTAACTCGGCTGCTGTGAGCTCGGACCACTTTGCGTTGTGCATGTGTCAGATGTGAAAAGCATCCGATGTGGACTGCACAAACAGGTTATAAGTAGATCAGAGCCTGTCTGCACTAGCACGTTTATGCTGCCCAGGGGTGCTGGGTTTACCCATTCGGGCAGTAAACACATACATGTATGTGCATCTCATACATAACTATTTGTATGTGCATATATATATATATATGCATATATGTACACATACACAGACACGTGCATAGATATGCAAGTGTGTGTCTGGAAAATCCTAGATAGAAATAGGGCAGCTCAAAATCCAGTGTGCTCTCAACCAATCTAACTCTAGTTGACGATATAAGACAACTGTTTATAACAATTTTAATTTATATATAAATTTATATACATTTATATATATTTTTATATATGTGAAATTTTAACTACTGTAATTGATGAACATGTGATGTCTGATAAAGGTTTGAATGGGTCTGGTGGTTTACCATCTTAAGAAGTACTTACAGTAATGGTGATTAAAGCACAGGTTAACATTACTTTCTTTGTTCCATTTTCCCTACTATTGGTTATCTTCACTGCTAAGAAAAGTATTCAGAAAGTATGCAGCAGTCCTTCCTTCACTTTTAAAAGTTTTTTAAATGACACTGAGCCTGTTTACTAAACGAGTGGTAGGAAGTTGGTCAGAACTTGTTGCAGACAAGTATACCTTTTGGTATTGCAGCATATTCTCCCCTCTCCTTCCCAAATCTGTACGCATTTCAGAATTTCTGCAGAATTCGGACTTGGTCACTGTTCGGAACTTGCTGTTTGTAGTTCATAAAATAAGTAATTTAGCTGTTAAGACTGAGTAATGTATTACATGGTCCCTCACCTGCTTACCATTGTTGCACCTTTGCTGAGGACTCCCTTAAGCATAGTTTTTAGGACCAAAATCTGAATTCTTCATTTTGATTTAAATTTTCATGTTCTGTACAAATGGAATACAACCCAGCCCCACCAAATTCTGTATACTGTTTAGCTGATTTGTCTTGTTTACATAGCTAACTCTATATCTGTAGGGCATCCCCATTTTTAACACTTTATATAAATGTGGTAGAAAGTCAGCTTCCTCTGAAGGGCGGTGGGCCTGGGAAAGGCAGAGAGGAGGGCAGGGAGGGGATGGATTTGAAAACATGGATATGGTGGTCACAGCTGCAGAAATTAGACCCTCCTATGGATTCTTTGGCACTCTTTTATTTCATGCCACATGGTCATCCAAAGCACAAAACCTGCTACAAGAGCATTGCTGCTCCATTTGTCTTTTCTGGAGGGCAACTGAATTGCACCATTTTCTATAGCTGAGGCTGGAGCTGTGCTGGTGGAAAGACAATTTCTTGCCTGTCATAAACAGAAATGCATAAAGGAGGAAGGCTTCACTGGCCTACTGGCATCACCTTCTCTTCCATATGGCTCAAAATTGCTGATGAAATAATTTAAATAAGAATCAGTATGCACCCACAGAGCTCTGGGTGACTAGGAAAGACTAGTCCTCTGGGATCTGCAAACCTGTTTGCATACACATGCTAAAGGACGTGCAAATGCTAAGGAAGCCTGGAAACAGCTTCTTTCAATGACTAAACCCAGCTTTGCACAATCTTTGAGGCTTTTCTCTCAGAGCCAACTTTTCCGTATTTAATTATGGCTTAAATACTTCTCTTCAACATAACTTATTTTGACAGCTTGAGAAAGAGCAGGAAAAGATGCCAAAGCGTTTTCTGTCATAAATGTAAACTGGAAAGCGACTCAGAACATGTCTATGACTTTGAGTCTACAAACTCAGTGGCAGAAGATTGAAGGTCCTTTCCAGTGGAGCTCTGATTCACACTGACGGAAAATCCAGTACTAACCGCATCTTTACTTCCATCCAGCTTTTCCAGATCATAAGCAGGATCATAAAGAAGCTATACATCCTTCTCATTAGCAAGTAAGTTCTGGTTACTAGCCTTTAAAATCTAAATTTGCCACTGTGCATTGCACTGGGGAGCCCTTTCTTGTTGCTCATGGCAGAGGGTTGTAGATCTGCAAATGCTCTGGCTAGATTCAGCTCCTGGGGCAGCTTGAGGAAGAACTGATTTTTCACTCCTCATCTGTTCGTTGCTCATTTTTCTTGAACAGATGGCCACAGTTCTTGAAGGTTTTTGAACACAACAAAAGTGACAGACAAAACTTGGCGATGTTTCATGCTGTGATCTGTTTGGGATTGTCCTTTCTGAAATAAAGTCTGGTTTATTTTCACAGAAGGCATGTGTTAGGGTACACTTTTTCCTTTAATCTAGATTAGAATTTTCAGTGGATTTTAGCATGTGCTAACAGATACGGAATAAGCAGTTCTCTGGCTGGGATCTTTGCTGACAGCAGACTCTAGGTGAGGAGGTGGTCACTGGCTTCTGAAACAGCTCTTGGGGATGGCTCTTCTTAGAGCTGAATGTGCCCTAGGAGAAATGGAGAGTAGAGCACAAAGAACCAAGCACTAGCTGTCGTTTGCATGCTGGCTGGCACTGAGATGGATGACCAAAGCCACGTGAAACACATACACACTGGAGGAGTCACAACAAAAGGTGCTTAAGTAGAATTTTCTCATTTTCCTCCTTTGGTAGCCAGTGGTCACAGCAGTCAGACAGATTCCCAAACATAAATCTGAGCAAGGAGCAACGGGTCCAAAAGGAACAGCAGCACTTCCTGGAAGTCCAGGACTCATAAGTCTCCCCAGGGCAGTTGTGAGTTTAAATCGTTACTAATTACGTGTAATCAAGTCAGTCAGTTTTTGCAATCAACATGAATGGATGTGAGGCTTGGGATTTGGCTTCACATGAATAGCCATCAAGCAGCTAAGAAATATAACTACCATAATTTTCACTTCCTGCTTTCTGCAGGTTTATGCAGAACGCCGTGGACAGGAGGTACTGAGAGAGACGGTTTCTCGTGAGACTTTGCTTTCAATTGAGGATTAGACACTTTGATTTTTTTATTACAGTACAGTCAGCACAGGGCAATTACGGCTAAAGTGGAGAGGAAATGTATTTCAGAGGTAAACAGATACGGAAAACAAATTAGCAGCTAGTTGGAAACATGTCCAATTTCTATGTGTAAATGTGTGTGGCTGCAGGAATAAAAACACCCATAAAGTGCAGAAGATGATATTGAAAATTTTTTTTCTTTAATCCTCCCTTCTGAGGGAGAAATCTTCCAGTGCTCCTGTGATTGCTTTGTACTGTCGATGACCAAGCCATACCACAATGTGTGTGCAAACACAGTGCTCTCTGAAGCATGGAAAAGCTGGGGGTGCTCACTGCCACTGCTCGGACGGTATCTGGCAAAAAGCATGTCAGCGCCGCTGGCTGGGCCTGAGGTCCCACTGAGCTCCTACACCCACCGTTGGTCATTTCCACCTCCATTAGAGTGTTAAATCATAGAATAGAATCATAGAATCATTGAGGTTGGAAAAGACCTCTAAGATCATGAAGTCCAAATGTCAACCCAACACCACCATGTCTGCTAAACCATGTCCGCTAAACCATGTCCTGAGAATGCTTCCATGAAGCAGAAAAGGTACACATACACCGGGCCATGATCTGTTCCTGGCTGTTTTATAGACCAGTCCAGGGAAAACCTTCCCACTCCTCTCACTGCTGGAGAGATATGTATAGCAATTAAGAAGAACCTGGCTGTAAATCAGTGGAAAGCTTCTTCCATTATTTGCCTTATGACAATGAGAAGTGAAACAGAGGTTTGGAGACCTTCAGTTCTTTGCACGTTCAAAATATCTATGTTTGGGTTTTTTTTTTCCCTCCAGACAACCTAGTAATTGCATGAGTAACATGCTGCCTGCCGTGACCACCTGTGCCATGCTGTCGGTACGCACACGCGTGTGGGCAGTGGGCTTCTGGTATTCTTGTCAGTGCACTAAGGCAAGGCTCAAAGTGTAGGCTGAAAACCAGGGTGAAAAGAGTCGTGGAGAGGATTATTTTCCTTGAACTTGTGGCATAGACACACCTGTAACACCCTCATTTAGCGTGTAAATCTTTTGCCTGAGGCTGAATGATACCTCTTGGTCTTGAATAATACAATCCTGAATATTAACAGCCTGTTTAATTCAGCTTGTAGTCCACTAATGCCCATCATCAGCATCTGTTCTTTGAAAATGCCCACTGAAATAATCCCATAGTCCAACAATTATGGACCAGAACTCAGAGATTCTTAATCTATATCACTCGTCCATGAATTAAGAATAAATTCAGGTAAGTCATGAAACATTTTGTGATTTGATTTTCCTGTGTGTGTAACAGGAATAAATATATCCAATGTAAGAGGATATATCGAATAATAGGAATAAATTTATAGCACGTGTTAAAATGCTATGACATCTGCAAATTAAACTTGCCAATTAAGAGCTAGTTAATGTGTTTAGGAAGAAGTTAAGAAAAATACATTGTTTTCAAAAATCTTAGTGAATAAAAGCCATCAGGATCATTGTCATACTAAATGTCACAAAGAAAAAGCACACATCATTCGAAGTGGAAATGATTGAAATAAGAAAGTTTTTTTTTTTAATTAAAAAATGACCACTTATGGAGATTTCTAAATGTTTTTTTATGCAAGACGTTTTCTTCTAGCTCTAGGGAAAATTTGGTCTTCCAGGTATATAGGCTAAAAGAGATGAAAAGATAGTTCGCTGTGCATGATGGTAATGAAATTAAACTTAAAATAGTATTTTAACTGTTTTTGTATTTGTAATTTTTACCAGTTTTTTCACACTTGCTGTTCTTCTCCTGTGGGTATTTTGTCAACCACATATACTATATATTACATCTTTCATCTTGTACAACCAAGACTTCTGAATAAAACATTGGTGATCCTCCACTATCTTCATCATCATGATGGATAATTCATAGGTTGCTTGGATCTCTGTGGTGATGCTAACAAACTGCAAAATATTAATTACACATACTGAAAGCTGATATGTAAACTGGTGGGAAGTAATTGGGGTTTGAAATTACATGCAATATCAACATTTATGTTTTGTTTTAAATGGCAGAAAAATGCATTGAAGGAACTGTAAGTAAAGAAATGTTTCTGATCCATTTGTTCCTTTCTCCCTACTCCTGTTGCATTCGTCTAACCCGAACTCCTTGCAAAATCAATTGAATAAAGCCAGGAAGAGCTAAATAAGTGTTATGATGGTGTTATGGCAAGCCATAGTTCACAAAGTGCTATAAAAGTGAGTTATTTGTTTAGGAAAGGAGACAAAGGACTGCACAAGCTTGAAGGTGCCATGGATGAAGCAGAGCAGGGAAGACTGGCTGCCAAGGCCATGCCAGGAAGAAAGGTGCTCCTGGAGCCAGAGGTCTGCCTGGCACCGCTCCATCTGTGGCACCACTTCTGGGACTTGCTGTTCTTTTTGAGCTAAAATATCATGAAGGGTACCAAACAGTTAGGGTGACGAGAAGATATATGAAATTCAGCCGACACAGCAGGAAATCATTATAACTCACACGTCAAAAGGATAGGAATGGGAACAAAACCGGCGAAAAGTTATTCCTCAGGGCAGTGAAAACGCATTAGGGAAGATTTCTGGCTCACTGAATCTGAATTTAACTTTACAAGGAAATTAATCGAAGCTGATAAGATCGCAGACATTTTCTTGTAAAATTTTTCCTTGTTTTTGTAAAAGCCATGTTTAAAAATAATCACACTTGAATATTTGGACTATAAACATCATTTTAGCCTTAGCTGGATACTAGAAGAGGGCAGTACAGCCAAACATTGTTAACCAGATAATTACAGGAAATTTAGGAGGTGTTTCGGAGGGATTTTCTGATGGAACTGTTTCTACTTTATTTTCCTAATGTTTCTAAAGCTCTTTAACTACAAGGACTACCTTTTCCAGAAACTCATGTAATTAGAAGTGTGTGAAAGAATGTTCTTAGAGCAAACTTCACCTTCTGCAGACAGCATGAGGAAGAAACATGCCAACAGCTGCCCCCTCTACAGAAACGTGCCGACGGGTTCTCCAGGACCTAGGGATATTCCTGGACACTCTGGGCAAGAGGTAAGTTTAATAGGAGAGAAAATAGGCCCATTTCACAAATCTAAATGTAGCTGAAGCACTGAGTGACATGGAACATGAAGTAGAGGAACAGCAAATACTTTCTTTGGTGTAATGTTATACTTCATTTTGTTCTCACTGAACTAAAGCTGAAGTGAGTTTTCCATTTCCTTCAGTAGGAACCAGGGGAATTTACTTTCCAACAGGGAAAACAAATACTGAATAGCTATGGAAGAAATTAGAAGCCTGCAAAACAAAATAAAATGCCCAAAGCAAGTACTTGAAATCATTGCTATGTCAAATTTAGCCTTGAGAAGCAGGCAGTGAAGTTACAGTAAAAAATTAGATAAATCCATTTTAAAGCTATTACAAGCTGAGCAATAATTTGATAAACTTTTTCTAAAAAACTACCTCCAAATTATATGCAACAGTGTTAAAACTTTGTCTGTATCTGTATTTTCAACAACTCTGAAAGGACACAATGACTCATAACCACAGTATTCATCTCCCACTGATCTAAAAGCTCTTGAGGGACCATAATTCACCTTTCCCTTTCTTGAGGGACCCTTAAGGGATCTTAATTTCATTATATATAGTTGATTAGTATTTTCTAGTGCCTACAGCAAAGAATACCACAGAAGAGCAAATTTGAAACCAAATCTTTCATTGCAGTTGTTACGTTCATTACTGTGCTGCAGCCAAAACCTTATGATCTAAAAGAAAGGGGAGAGTTTAGAAAGTTATCAGCAAAAGTATCTGTGTTATTTCTTTTTGCCTTCATATATCTTCATATATGTTCTTCATGTACCTTTGTTACCCTGTTGCTGACCACTGCCTACAGTGTCATGAACTCTAAACAAGTAAAACTTCTCTTCCAAATCTGGAGTTAAATACCATGGTAGTGAAGCATTTTTAGTGATGCTTTCCAAAGATAGACAAAATACTCTTTTGAGAGTGGAATGAAATGGTAAGGGATTGCGTGCCAGGTTTGGAAAACAGGCAAAAATAACCTTGTTTCACTTTGTAAATTTAACGTTACCACCTCATAGAGACATAACATGTTAATAACCTAACTGTATTACAAGCAATTTAATAAGACTGAAAGAACCCATCTGCTTTTAACTCTTCTCCCCTCCTCGCTCTCACTCCCCCTAAGACACATTTCAGGATATGTAGACAGCAGTGCCAAAGTGAAAGTACACAATGTTATCTCAGTTTTCACGCCGTGCAGTTAAATGTCTAGGCTTTTGTTACTGTTCATTTTGTCCTTTTAAATAAACATAAAATGGCTTTGTTGTATGCTATTTCTTTGCTCTAAACAGTCTTTGCCTTCCTAATCCCCTTTTTTTCCTGAGTGGATTCTAGTGTTCCCTCTCCACCTCCTGCTGCTGTGGGCTCTCTGCGTTCTTCCTCTGCAGGGGGTGATGTCTCTCCGCTGTATCTCCACACCTTCCAAGCCTCACTTTTCAAATGTGACCTGCGAATCGAATATTTGTTCTTCTCCCAAACTCCCTACCATCTTTGCATCATCTTTGCCCAGATACAAACCAATTACAAACCATGCTAACCCGCAGTCATGCTGGGAGGCAAGGCAGAGCGCTGCGGCCTGTGGGACTGGAGGACCTCTCCTTGCCCACGACAGAATAAACCATGATCAGGTTCTCACCACTACCTATCAGCTGTCACTGTTTAAACACTATTCCTAATAAAGCAAGCATCTGTAGATGCTTTGTCCCTTATTCTCACAAGATCATTTTCTAGAACAAACATCCTTGGCTCTCACAGATACAATTAACCAGGCTAGAAAGGTCCCTTACAAAGGTCCACGGTCTGTGAGGTTGTTCTTCAATATTATTTTTTTAATGTTATGTTTTTTTTTTTCCTGTGCCTTCTGTGTAAAGAAAAGAGCATTTTTAAAGAGTCTAATTCATAAAAAAGGGAAGCTGTATCTCTGTTCAGAATCAGGTCTCTGGTTTGTTTTTTCTACATTGAAAATTTGGACTAATTTTCACTGTGTGCATAACTTGTTTTGTTTGCTGTTACAGATTGGAATTAAACAACGAAGAATTAATATGAATTGAAATCATGGATTTGCAGCAATGTTAAGAATTTTACAGGGCAATCTTAGGTTGAAAGGAACGGATAGGTAGCATGGGGTACAAGGATTTTACGGTGATTTTGGTGATCCTGGAAAACAAAGACTGAAAGATAGAATATCTTTGAAAAACTTTAATATTGTCTTTTCCTCAATGAATTTGAAGTTCAAAGTTTATGAGAGCTTATGAGGCTGAGAGAGTTGGGGCTGTTCAGCCTGGAGAAGAGAAGGCTCCGGGGTGACCTTCTAGCAGCCTTTCAGTACCAGAAGGGGGCCTACAGGAAAGCTGGAGAGGGACTTTTTACAAGGGCTTGTAGAGATGGGTGAAGGTGTAATGGCTTCAAGCTGGAAAAGGGCAGATTTAGATTACATAGAAGAAAGAAATTCTTTACTCTGAGGGTGGTGAGGCAGTGTAAGAGGTTGCACAGAGAAGTTGTGTCTGCCCCCTCCCTGGAAGTGTTCAAAGCCAGGCCACATGGGGCTTTGAGCAACCTGGTCTAGTGGAAAGTGCCCATGGCAGGGGTGTTGGACCTAAATGGTCTTTAAGGTCTCTTCCAATCCTTATCATTCTATGATTCTATGAACAATGAACTGTTTTCCACCTGAATGCAAACATTAAAATTTTTATACTCATGAAATTTTAGATGAGCATGCTGAAAACAGAGATAAAGCTGCCAGAGGTTTTGGACTAGTTGACTTTGAAGGCAACCAAGGTCCAACAGGTAAGTTTTGTTCTTTAAATTTTGATGGTTAAGGGAATAAACAGATTTGTAAAACAAGAAATTTTGTTTGCTTTGCAAAATGATGGAGGAATCAACAGCAAAATTGACTACTTGGGTGACCGTTTGCAGTATTTACTTCAGGAAATCCTAGGACAGAGACCTTGTTTCTTGCCTGTAGTGTTTATTTTCATGGGACTATATAACCTATGCTGCTTGCCATGCTCTATGCATGGCCCAGAGAGCACTCCAGGAGACAGCTCTGCAGCAAGCACATGCTAATGTCTACAGCAATTCCATCTCACAAGGCTGGTTGCATTTGTCTGCTGAATTGCTTATTTCCTATAAGAATGTATTTTCACTCTGATGCATTCCAGTAACAGCAAAATAAACAGCTTGTGCACTGGGTTGGAGCATTTTAAATGAGCATGCATATATGAACAGTTAATTCCACTACTTATGCAGTGCAGTTTGGGCACCCTTGCATCCTCAAAGAGAGTGGTTTAGTGTTTTCAGCTCTGTTCGTTTTTCAATTCTCCATAGCAGCTGTGAGCCGCTAGCTCCACCTGCAAGCCCTTGGGAAAGTCATATCTGCAAAGCTGTTCACTGGACCCTGACCCCAGCAGCCCCTCCTGGGGGTGGGTAGCTGAGGGAGGAGCACAGTATTTGTTGGGGCAGGGAGGGAAGTATTTTGGAGAAGATTTATAGTCTAGAACATGGGACTGGAAAGCAGAAAATCTGTTAACGTTTCTGATTATCGTGTATCAGATACAATCCAGAAAATCATGGCTTTAGGTAGGTTATTACCAATTCTTGGTTTCCCTTTCCTTACTTCTAAGATGAAGTTTACGTGATACGGTCCTATGGATCTTCACAGGTGGTAGAATATCAAAGCGCAGAATGATTGCTTTCCCCCAGCTCTCCTATAAAGTAAGCTTTTTACTCTGAGTTACAGCTGTAAGGAAAGTACTTACATACAGGACAATATGTACACATTCAATGTAATATTCTTGTACCTCCAGAAGGACTAATCTATCTCTGTCTCCACTTCGTATTCCTCAATTGGAGCTCTTTTTTGTTTGAATTATCAATTTCTGACGCTCCCTCTTTCTTTTCCTTACTCTTTATCACGTACAGAATATCAAAGCTGCTCTTCCTGTTGGTCTTTGAAACCCTGCACAGCCCGATCGCTGTGATTCTGGCGTGGAACAAACCAGCAAACAAAAAAGAAAAGGTCATTCCCTGGTTGCAAAGTGCAGCAAACTTCCTCCACTCTCCCACAACATCTCCTGCTACCTAACAGCAGAACAAGACACGGTTCATGCCTGTTAATGTAACACGAGTATATGAGATCTAGAGAAAAAGGACCACGAGGTTCAGGAGGGGTTAAGTTCATACAGCCAAGAGGCTACTTCATTCACTGTTTTGGCTGCCAGACCTGTTGCTGTGGAAATGATAGCTGACATACTGCATTTTTTAGATCTATCTTCCAGCTTGAGTTAAGGTTTTCCCTGATGAACCATAAACTTGAAGCTACTGGACAAAGGGAAATGAGGGTTTAATGCTTTTAAGCCACTTGCAGACATCCCTCTGTTCTGGTGTTATTAGCATCCCTCTCCGCAGCGAGACTGTCAAGGGAGAGAGGAAGCTGGGAATACCAACCATTCCCAAACTCTCCCCTTGGGGATGCAAGGCAAACTGGAAAGATGTGTCTGTAAGTGTGATGAGACTGAGTTACGAGCAGGAGGAGCAAAACGGGCAGGAAGGATCAGCTGGTTCGGGAGGGAACAGGAGGGGATGGGCTGCTGGGGAGCACAGGTGTTTTAAAGCTGCTTTAACGAGGCAGGTGAGGATAATTCAGAGGTTTTGTGAAGCGATTTATCTGTTTTGGAGATTTGTACTTCTGGGTCAAGCAGAAGTCAGAGTAGCAACTAATAGAAGTGTAGTCTGCTCTGAACCGCTGTGTGTGTGCTAGCGCTGCCCGGGTCTGAATGACATTTACTCCAGGAATAGTGTATTTCAAGATCTTAACCTCACCTCAGCAATGCTGCAGGGTCAATTCCTTCCACTTCAGAGGCAAAAGTTACAGACGAGTCAAACTGACTGATGTGATGGTTGGCTGAGGGAAATAAGATGAAAAATGATTTGTTAATGTAGATGTACAACACACCTTGAAGGTGTGCAGTGTAACTATGGGCTTCTGCAAAACTATCACAACTTGTTCAACTGACTGATGATAAACAGCCAGTGAAAATAAAGTTGCATTAAGCAATTCAGCTTTTGTAGGAAAATATATGTATATAAATAAAATTAATGATACGCAGTGTGATCAGAGCTTTATCAATCATTTCTCCCAAAAGGCCTATCCTCTATTATTCATTTAGGAGAACGGGGGTGAGAACAATATACATTTATACTTCAGTTCAACTAAATCTTAGCATCTCAGCTTTCTCCATCTCAGTGAAGAAAATCTCAGCCCATAGATGGCCCCTCCGTACCTGCTGTCTGAATGCGTAGCGGGTGGGTATTTCAGAGACCTGCAATAAGCTTCCTTGTGCCTTCTAGTCTGGCAAACCCTAAATTGTTCACACAACTGTTATGGCTAGCCACACATAAAGATTTGCTGAGCTAGGTGATGATTTCAAAGCTTGAGCTTGTTCAGTCTTCTGTAACACCTTCCCTTTTCACAACTAGCATTTGTGGTGGAAGAGAAAGTAACGCATTGTTCCATTTTTTTTTTTTTATGGGAGTTGAAGCATGTTTTAAGAAACCTTTTAGACAGAAGATGAATTTAATTTCTGTTTTAACTCAATATGTCCGTTTTCCATGTTGGAAAGTCAAATTTTCCAATGTTAGTAAAAGCCCAATTTAAGCCTGATGATTGTGTTTATCGCAATAGCATTTGCTTCAGTTAATCCCTCAGAGCACAGAATAGATAATGCTGCCTCAGTAACAGCTTTTACATCTTTTGCTGAGTTCAGCATGTGGCTCTAGGTGTTCTTATTTCACCATATTTAAGCTGCTGTTATAAAAAAAATCATTTAGTTTCTGAAGGGCTTTTTTTAGGCAGCTGTTACAGGAGCGTCTTCCCTGTTTCACAAAGATGAGTTAGTTTTATTTGACAATACATTGTACAGCAAAGGAGTATTTTCATCTCTCCTTCACAGGTGTGAAACTGAGGAATGAAAAAACCATGGTGGGAAAAAAATGCCACTACTACAGTATTAAAAACACACAAAACCCCCTGAATTTTCAGAGTACTTAGCTTAATACAACCCATTCTCCCTGTTCTGCTGATTGGACCTTCAGTGTGATATTCAGACTAGGTAGCTCATGTTTGGTGGCTGCTCACTGAGACCCTGGTATTAGCTACCTGCTCAGAATGACACAGACATGGATGTGTGTTCTAGGACATCTTTTGAAATAAACCCTAAAGGAAGATTTCATATCAGCTATCCACTGGGTGGCAGAAGTAGATCAGAAAATATGTACTCAAACATAAGGAACATGAGGGAGGTATAAATCTAGCCACCATTTAAACTATTCTGTAAAAGCACTATATGTATCTTCCACCTGAGCTGGACGTATTTGAAAATAATATATCTCATGAGATAATATATTGGAAAGGCTTTTTTTTATTCTTTTCCCCTTTCTGGATGTAAGCAGAAGTAAACTTTCGCATGCCCACATTTCATCCCTTCTTTCTTTTTTTCCTCACCAGCTACAGGAGAGCATTTTCAGAGGGAAAAGGGCCTGGGCTGCCCTGACTTCTCATCTTTTTCTTCCCACTCTTTTTGGTGGAGGATGATCCTGCTGAAGCTGGCGGCTTTGCTGTGCCCTCTGCCCCAGCTCCTGTTCTCCCACTCCTTTCTTGAGCGGAACCAGCTGCTTTGGAAAAATGTCACAAGGATGTGTCTTAAACCTTTGCCTACTCCAGTGTTCCCATAGCAGAAAGTGTTAGTACTGAGGATATGAAGCTCCTTTCCCAAGGTACTTGTTCCCAGGTGATCCAAGTCCTTGAGTGGATCATTCTTACCTGTAGCTCTCCCTTTGTCTCACCTGGGTTTGTAACTCAAGGCAGGTTTGCCAGTTCAAGGGAGCAGTTGAACAAGTTGTAAAATAGTGGGTGACTAGTTAAGAGACTATGGGGGAGCTAATAATTTTAATTGTGATCAAAATCCCCCAGTGTGGTTAGTACCCCACAAATTTGAGCTGAGCATGGTGAAAATGGAGATAAAGGGGGCAAAAGTTATGGACTATAACCTTCAAATGGCTTTGAAGTCAACAAAGATCTAAAGGTAAGTTATCTTCTTGGAATTTTTCCTGCTAGAAATACATTTAAAACACAGTCTATATTATTCCTTCTGTACGTGCTACTCTGTCAGAAGCAGATCAGTCAAAGTTAAGATTGTGATCCAGTATGACCCCCTATGTTGCGACAACTGAACATCATTCCTCTCTGGAAAATAATTTGGAATAAATAATCTGTACTCTGTAAAGCACCAAAATCCTAAAACTGACCCAAGAGATCCTGAGGGTTTAAAATAATGTAGTATTTTGGTTCACCTCCTATTTTTTCGTTTGTTTGGAGGTTTTTTTTAATGCCTTCTCTACAATATGTGTGAGAAAGAATATAATTAGTGTTGTTACTGCTTAGGATTTTTTTGCAGTGGATTTGGCCTTGTTGCCAAAATTTGTTCTTTACCTCTGCCTGTTGCTCTTCCCTTCAACAGTTGTGCTTCAAAATTCCCTCTATTCCCCTTTCTGTACTCTTTCTGCTGCTCCTGATTTCTTCCACTGTCTGGGCAGGGGAAAGATGCAGTAACCAGCACGGTTAGTCCCCACAAATATTTTTGTCCTATTAAACTCAATGTCCAAGAACGTCTTTATTATGTGTTTTATTATTCTGAGGCTGTGAGGGCTGTGGTGTTTTGAAAGCCCTGCCAGCAGGTGGGCAGAGTGTGTGGTGGAACGCATTGAGCTCAGCATCTGGAGGATTATGTCTAAATGTGTATAGGGTGATTGATCTGGAATGCTTTTAATTTACAAGGGTAGTTCCCAATAGAGTGTTTCTAGCATTCTTTCTTTAGAGGAAAATGAATGCCAAGTTGTAATAACCAAAATGAGGTCATCTATATCAGGCCCAAGCTATTTGACAGCACACTTTGAAATCTCTGCGATGAATTGGATGAGAAAACCAAACTGTTGCATCTTGTTCTGGAATGACTCTTACTCCCTTTTTTTAAACTAATTGCTTATAGCAGTATTATTCCACTTTGAATGCTGCTGCTAGATGTACACAGCACTATGAGAGTTTATGTTTTTTTTTCTGAGCCACATGGTATAGATTTTTAGACAAAACTGCTTATAGCTGTATTTTATCTGATCTTTGAGTTAAAGTCTGAAGACATGATACCACTAAATATGTATGGTGGAATACACAAAATTCTGTACTCTATACAAATCTTATACACAGCTTGCTTTATATTTATATTTGAAGTTCAGTAGAAGCTGGTAAATAACAGTGAACACTCTGCAAACAGATGTCATATGTGCAAATAGTGTACTTGTTTTTTGTTTTTTAAACTGAACGGTAATAATCCTGGTACAAACAGGCAAGCGCATAGGGGAAAAAAGCTTGGTTTATAATTGTCTGTATATTTTTATGCCAGATGTAAAATCAGAAAGGTAGTTTGCTGGGCTCGTTCACTGAAGTCTTGCACATTAATCAAGTCCAAGTTTACCGGCAGAAGTAACTTCTCATGGCCAGTCTGAGTTCTGGGAGTTGTGGTACAGCAAGACCACAGCACCGTTCAGAAGAAACAAAACCTCAAAGTCTTCATACATATCTACATATCTTACTAGATTTACTGAATAGTTTTAGATATATCTTTAATATTTTGTGTCTATACATCAATGCTAGATTTGTTTATCAGGTCACCATATTTCTCGGATATCACTTAGAAAATATCCAGTTTTAAAATCTGATTGCAAACTGGAATATTATTAAAACACCTCAGAAAATTAACTCCAAGCACATCTTGACAATATTTAATTTTGATGATGTGTAAAATGCTTATCACAAAATTTGCTTGCTGTAAAATGAGCATGCCAACTTAACAGACTGAAAAATAAAGAAAAACCCCTTGAACACATCAAGTACACAAGAAGAGCTCTGGTGTTGTGGATCATTTTTTTAAATTCTAAACATATAGCTGGGGATACTCGGACTGCCCTATTGTGTTTAAATAATTTATACAGAAACTGTAAGAGTACTCATGGGCTAATGCTATTATCCCAGAAGTTATGCTCTTAATGACATTGTATGATGATGACATTGGCTTTTGACGTGCAGTGGTTTACAAAACTGCTTCTAGTAACTTGAGTATATACATTTTCCAAGTCCAAATTTTCCACATAAAAAAATGTTGAGTGGAAGGACACGCTGGAGTCAGAGGAAAAAGCCGGGGTGTGGGAAATGTTAACTCACAGAGCAGTTGAGTAATGCTGGTTGGTCCCTGTCCCGTTCCCCGCTGACCTTTCAGCAAAGGAACCCTGGGATGACTCACCCTGCAGTCCCACCTCGGCACCTTGTCTGCCCTCCCTCACTTTGGGGCTGCAGAGAGGTTGCAATGGCAGTCACTGTCATTTGGCTCATTCATAACAGCGTTTTGGTGTTTGGTGGGTTTTTTTTTTCAGCTCCTATGCAAAACCATTTCTTCCCTTTGCTTGGGTTAAGGTAGGATTCAGTGCACTGCAACGTAAAACTACACCCTTTCAAAAAGAAGCTCATTCTCACTTCTGTACTTCTCTAGGCATCGTCTTAACACATTTTTTTTTAAGTTTCTTGAACTGGGTTTTGACTTCTCAGCTACCATCCCCTTCATTATTTGATGCCAGTTTACTGTCCATCACGTGTGTACTACTAAGGAAAAACAGCTCAGTGTCACACAAAACATAATCTGTCATAATTTTCCCGTATGCAAAAGGGCAGTAACCAGTGATTATGACATGAATATTAACATCTGTTGATCTCAAAGGAAAGTATTATTGTTGCTTCACTTCCTAAGTTTCCAGAAATCAAGTTCCCAAAGACACTGGGATCAGATTTTGTGCTAGAGTCATGATTTTATTGCACCACTTTATTGCTGAACCTTGTGTAATAGCAGGATGGACTTGATTATATTTTGAGCAGTAGCACTTGAATCTACAGAACTGGAAAGAAAATTCACGCCTGTTCTCTGGACTACGCGGGGTCCAGCAGTCTTGAAAAGGAGTCAGAAAATCATCGAGACATTGCAGCAAGCCATTGGGGAGCCAGGCAAGCCTTGCGGCACTGAGTCAGCATGTCGTTTCAGGAGTCTGTATTTCCTCAAATGCAATTCAATTTTATGTGCTCTTTCCTGATTTTTTTTCCCTACCTTTCCCCTCCATGCTTTCCATGTTTTCCTGGCTCTATGTTCATGTTTTAGCTCTTGAAAGAGAAGGGGGAATAATCCATTTACTTAGTAGGAATTTGTGTCTGTTAGGCAGATTGAGAGGGAAAAATTGCCATTTCTGGAGATGCCACAAGTCTATTACCATGGAGTTGATCCAGATATCTGTGTTAAAAAAACCTATTCAGTCTTAGACTCACCATGAGCATTTCTGAGTAACTTAAATTTATTACATCCTTTGACAAAAATCTCCATTATAAAATTTTTGTAATATAATTATTCCCCTGTTTATTGCACTTTGACAACTATCTTCTTGTTTGTTAAAGTATGTTAAGTGAGTGGTTGACAAATTATTCGGAATAGAAGTACTCAGTATAAAATTACCTTACAGTGGCTGCCTCCTGAAGCTGGCAAGAGGAGCCTAATAAAAACTGGGTGCTTAAATATGGAGTATTAGAATAATGGAATAAGAATAAAAAGCCCATGTTTCAGTCATAAAAACGTCTACTGGCAAACAATGCAAACCTTGAATAATTCCCAGCACTACTATCTATTGTGCTGGAAATCATGAGTTGTGCTTTATTTGATATAAACTCATAGATATATGTGACTTTTCAGTAGAAAGTGAATATATAATATCTTCATCTGTTGGAGTGTACATTATGATGGGAGTGTTTTTCACAAACCTTTTTTACACTTCAATAGTTACAAAACTTTTATATGCAAGGCTAGAACAGGAACTAGACAGTTTATTCATGTAGTAATGTAATGCTGCTTAATGTTATTTTCCCACTTGCTTACAACTTACAGATCTTTGAAAAATCTGAACGAAGCCAAAACCAGGAAAATAATACACACAGAAGAAGAGGAACCTCCTGAAGAAAAAATGATGGAGAGGGAGGAAAGAAAATGGAAGATGATCCTTTGTTTAAACCAAGTCATTGACAGGGAAATATGTTTCACTTCTTGAAATCCTGTCCCTAAGGAAATCTATGGCAGATCAGTCACTGATTTTCAACAGGGTCAGATTTCATCCATATAACTTCTTTCTCTACATCCAGAATAAATTTCTAGCACAGATGCAGTATTTTTCAATGTCTGACTTTGTCTTTACTCACTTTGGCTTCTGTGGCTTTAATGACAGTGGCACATAGGTTATGATAAGATCTTAAATGTTATTAATTCTTAATTAACATGAAAAAAATGTTGCTCTTAAAATGAAAACCAGAATTTTTCACTTGATATTTGCAAAGGCACACAGCAAATAGAACTATTTTATCAGTCTTAAAATTGGGAACCTGAAAAAAAAATATTAAAGATGATCTGCTCTTGAAATCAGTAGTGAGTAAAATAATAGTACTGGGCATAACATGCAGTACAAAAAAAATAAGGTTAGATAAGAAGAAAAGCTTTTAACAATGCTGGCAAATAAAGCTGATTAGAGATTGCCTGGGTAAACTGTGAAATCTTTATTGCTGGACATCTTTAAGAGTAAATTAGACAAATGCCCCATGGACGTGATTTAGGACAGGGACTATGATTTCTTAAGGCTCCTGACAGCCTCTTTTCTTTTTTTCTCCTGCTGTTTATGATTCATTGACTTCCATGCCCTCAGCTTGCTTCAAGATACCATTTTTTAGAAATTAACAGTAAAGGATGACTTTTTAATTGACTTTACCAACCATTATAATAATTAGCGAAAATATGTTTTTCAAACGGACTTTTTCCTGAAACCCTTAGCAATCTACGTAGTTTGCCATCTGGCTCATGCAGCCACGGTCATCTGCCCAGTCAGGGTCAGCATTTGGTACAGGTTTAGCCTGTAGCTGGACTGAGACTGATGTGATCTAGCTTGAAATTCTTTGTTTCCACTTGCTTTGTGGACTTCTCTTTAGAGAAGACAGAATACAGCTGCTCAGGTAGCACATCTGCCTTGGTCAGCCAAAAGCCTTCTCCAGTGCTGCTGAAAAGCCACGTTACAAAGTAACTGTCATTCTTAGAAGTCAACCCAAGGTAGGGACGAAGTTATTCTCACTAGGTCTGTAGCTGAACAGAAATAAATAACCATTTTTCCCGTTCCAGCATTGTGGTGGTATCTGAACGTGTGTTTCGGCAGCTTGTGAATTCACAAACATCCTTGGAGTCACTCCAGAGTCTGTGGTCTATGGTTACCTGTGAATTCTGGATCCAGTAAGTAAAGTTATGACAAAAAATGGAGGATCTCCATAGTAATCAAATAAATGAACTTCTTTGGTTCTCTAATTTATGGCCTTTGACAATTTTTGTATGATGCCTGTTGAACTTGAACTTCTTTTTATTTTTTTTCAAAGTACAAACTTAACAGAAAACTTTGACTTCTCACAGGTCTATAGCAAGTAGTTGGGATGATTCAGGCACAGCATAATTTAGAAGACCGTCCCTCCTTCAGGAATAATCTTTTGACTGTTTCTCAATCCAGAAGAGTAGCTAGTATTTTCTGCTCTGTAAAAATTTGGTACAAATCTGCTGTAGAAGTTGCTGTGCCTTCCTCACATATGTAGGAACTTTCCATTATTTTACTCTCCATGTTTTTGGACACAGGGCTCCAACCCACCATCACTGACTTTTTGTCCCAGGAAAATTGTGTGATCCTTTGTAAATGAGTATTATTTCTTACAAATTTAAACCCTGGCTCTTAAAAAGTTTTGGAGTACTTTCCACTTCTACCAGATGTTCCACCCATGTTTTATGGGAACAGATGAAGTCATTTAAGGATGTGAGGGTGTTTTTTGATCCTCAGAACTTGGGTTATACTCTTCACAAAAATCTGAAATGTCCCTGGTGCATTCAAGAGTCTGAAAGGAATTCTGCACCACTGGAGCAATCCACAGGTTATCGTAACAGCTGTTTTTATCCACCCC
>Ga0065711_1027505_pt1 | contig 48638 bp, 26 predicted proteins | sample Hoacrofraction12_FD_59098 | JGI IMG/M metagenome (GOLD analysis project Ga0065711, IMG submission 59098) | Hoatzin crop microbial communities from Cojedes, Venezuela - Epithelial fraction 12 v2 (version 2) | ecosystem: Host-associated > Birds > Digestive system > Esophagus > Crop | place... | reverse complement strand
AGAATCACAGAATCACAGAATAGTAGGGGTTGGAAGGGACCTCTGTGGGTCATCTAATCCAACCCTCCTGCCGAAGCAGGGTCACCTACAGCAGGCTGCACAGGACCTTGTCCGGGCGGGTCTTGAATATCTCCAGAGAAGGAGATATTCAAGAAGAAGTCTGATAGGATTTGAAACTGATGACCTGAGACTTGGAAAATCAGAGGGTTTAGCCCCTTAGGCTCTCCTATGCCACAAAACATGCCTTAACTATATTTGATTGAAGCTTGCTTTTGTGTGGCAGCAAGCAGATACTTTTTTTTTTTTTTTAACTCGTTAAACTCTCTATTGGAAGAATTTGTTAAAGTGAATCTTGTTAGAGGTATTTTAGAGCTCTTATAGAGCTCTTAAACCTATTTAAACCTATTCATGATGCTGGCCAGTACATTTGAAAAAAAATCAAATGAAAAAATTAAATTTCCTCAGTGGCACCGAGTAATGCTGTCTTTTAGCAAAGGGAACCATGCCACCTTGTGGAAGGCTGAAGTAGTTGTCTTCTTCCAAAGTCTGTCAACTGCAAATATTGTAGCACTGCAAAAACGTCACTTTGGGGGAGAAGTGTGTCATATAATTCATGTAATTCTTGTGAGAAAAGTGATTTATGCAGCAACACAGTTAAGCATTCAAAATTGTCAATAAACAACAAATGTTTCTCTATACATCATGTGCTTAAGATGCAGTTCGGAGCTTCATATCCTTGGCATCTTGGTGCAAGTTGTCTGCACTAGGCCATAAAAGAGAAGGGGTAGCAGGAGAAAGGAGAGAACGATTACATCCAGCTTCTTGATTTCAGTAATTTATTTTGGTAGGAATGTCTTGAAGAAATGCTCATTGCGCTTGACAAGGATCCTAATTCTACAAGTGAAACACGCACAACTGGAAATGAGTTTTGAATTGGTACTTCCCAGGAGACAGATCATAACCTTCCTGGTTAATTTATAGAGCAACCTGTGCCTTCCTAATTGAGTTTCAAGGGAGGTAAAAAGATGCTTTTGCCAATCCTGGACTGTAAATTCCTCTGCGCTGTCTCTTTTTACATTGTTGTAAAATATGATAGCTGTGTGTAAAAGTATAGAAAGATACTAAATTTTTTCGTTGTGGTCATGCAGACAAACTGAACCTCCTGGGAAGCCTGCCTCTGTTCCCAGGAATGGGATGAAAAATGGGAAATTCATGTGGCTCGGTTGCACCAGAATCTTTTCACAATTGGCCTGTTTGGCCTGACATTTGGGCTTGCCTTTATTCTCTCCTTTTAAATGTGGTTTTCTGCTAAGGCTTAATGTAGTCTTTCTGTGTTAAGCATGGGTTTTTGAATTCCCTGTCCACATTAGCCTGTTCAGCAGAGCTTCACTTTCCAGCCTTCCCATTTTAAAATAGTTTCAACCATATTTTGAAGTCTAAGAATGGGAAGAATGTATTTATATCTGTGGGAGTACTAGGCAGTTGCTCCAAAAGTCTGTTTTCTAGTTTAGAAACCAGTAAATGCTCAGGATCTCAAATGAAGAGGAGACTATTTCCAAGAGGGGCAGAGGTAGGAGCTATTTAAATTTAATTACTTACCTGCAGTTCAATGAAAACACAGTTGGAGGCATGGAAAGTGAGTTGGTGATGGACTCCTATGGATGATGTGAGCTTTGGGGATTAACCAGTTGGATTTAACATGTGAAGGATGTTTCTGACAAGCTGTCTTGTCAAACCACTTGTGCCTGTCATGAAAGTGGCCCATAAAAAGCACTGTAGAAATAATTTTACAAAATACTATGTGTGTGTGTCCCCCCAAAGAGTAAATATCCATCTCTCTGCTGCATTTTTGCTATGGAAGGAAGCATGTGCGTTTTGGAGATACCCTGCATTTGCTTGTTTCTGGTCTTCTCCAGAAGCAAGTATCCTGGCTAGACACGGACCATTTGTAAATAGTAAGTGATGGACATGAGTCTGATTTCTGATATAAGTGAAGACCTGATCAGAGAGGAAGAGTTTTTACCAAGTCTAGTAATTTCAAGAAAGGACCATCTTTTCACATTGAATTCCATTATTCTCTCTCACAGTCAGAGTAGCTTCTAAAATTTTTGGTGCAGACAGGGAGTATTCATCATTTTCCAGCAGTTTCACAGTCCACCTCATACTGCATGTAATCTTTTCATGAGTGCATGAAATGCTACAAAAAGCTTCAGTTCAATTCCTTGCCATTAATGGACTCAATTCAATTAATTAAATCTGAGGAGTTTGTTCCACCTTAAGTCCCCTCACAGAAAAAAAAAAAGAAAAGATTAAGTCTAGAAGAAAACTTAGGCATCTTCAACAGGTTTCCTTCCAAAATAGTACTTCTGCTTGTTTTTGGAATAGGAATTTTTCTTCCAAAATCAGTCCTTGGTTTTCATTCCCTAGGAAACAGGACCTGTTACAGAGTAGAGGACTAGAAGAAATCTTGAGCCTATTGCTTTACCCTTATGGGGAACCACACTATATAACCCCATGTATTAATTACAAGTTTCTTCTTAAATGTTTTGGGGTTTGTTTTTTTTCCTTGACTAGTCTCACAGACAGACTGGTTTGAGTATTACCTGCCTTTGATGGTCAAAAACTTATTAATCTAAACTTTGAGGCCAGTTTTTAACATCTTATTCTGTATTTAGCCACCTTCTAGTGCGTTTATAGTGGGCATTTATGTCTCTTCTTCAGCTTAGTTTTATTAAAGTAAACAAGCCAAGTGCTTTTAATTATTCATAATGAGGCTAGCATAGTTGCCATCTTCTTATGAATCCCTGTTTCCCTGACTGTTGTAGCATCTCTGTGTTTTCTGTCTTTAATTTTTAAGCATGGGTGATCAGATTTGTTATTTTGGGTGGAGTTTCTCCAGGGCTTTATAGGGTAGATTTCAAATGCCCATATTCTCTGTTGAAAGTTCTTGACACATAATTTCATTTACTTTTTCAACTCCTGAGTAAGTAATCATTTCAGTTGCAATTTAAGCCATAATTATAACTAGTGTTTATAAGTTTATGAGAGTAAGTGGAAGAAGAGTTCTGGTCTTTATCTCCACAATTTGAATAACAACTTGGTCAGGAGGGGGCAGTTGGTTGTTTTGTTTTGCTTTTTTCGAAGAATCTTATTGCCAGTAGCTGAAAGTTTCTTGTGAACAGCAGAATTTCATATTTTGGGGATTAGCCTAAACAGTGCGTACATAGTTCTTTTAACACTAAGCTGCTGCCAAGAGAAAACTAAATGCATATTTGGGAGATGCTGATTTTTGCATTGATGAGATGATGTGGAAACGGTTTCACAAAATGCAGGAAAGCAGATTATGCTCAGTGCTCATGGATCTTCTTTAAATTATGTTCTGAAGTGTTTTAAATCAAAAGAACTATAGATTAAGAGTCGAGTAGTTTTTAAAAAATTACTGCCTTTTGGTATTGGCTTATCTTAGGCTTTCAGAGGGAAGAATGACAATCTGGGAATAAAATCTTAAAAAAAAAAAACACTAAAGAAAAACACAATCTAAAACCAAATTAAACATTGTAGTGGAGTCTGGAGTTAGGATTTTTTCCTAGTTTCCTTCAAAAACAAAAAGGTGCCCTTAGTTTCTTCCCCCTCTCACCATCTGGGTAGTCAATTTAGTAGCTTTCAAAACTGTGAGTCAAAATACAGATCTTCTGTTTGAAACATCCAGGGAATAATCAAAAAGAGGTCAGTCTTGACAATTACTGTAGTACAGCAAAAGTTTATCCCACTTTCCATCCTTGCAGCTTCCGGGTAGCAATGGTGAGTGGTGGGGAAGGCGGTTTCTGAGGTGGTTGGTTGTTTCTGCACTTGGCTGTTTGCCATTAGCAGCGTTAAGGCACCCTCCCAGCTATGGAGATGCGGCAGGTAGATGATGCAGGTGCTCAAAAACATTCTGCTTTGAAAGCACTTTTAGAAATAGCAGAATTGTAAAGCACTAAAATACATCTCCTGGACTTTTTTTTTTTTTTTAAATAGTGTCTTTTTCATTTTGTACATTAGAACTTTTGGAGAGTGTATTTGCTCGTTCATTATCGCTCCATGATTGGTACTTATTACTATTGACATGTATTGTGTCATTAAGTAATGATATAAGTGATAATGTCATGATGTGAGGTACATCATAATACAGATTTCCATCTAGAGGATATTTGCTTCCACCTCATCCCTAAATGGAGTCTTGTTTAATCAAATATTAAGATTAATCCAGGGCAGAGGAAGACGTAGTGCTTTTCCCAAATCTAAGCGATTGACTTTTTTAATGGTATACAGAGTTACAATATGTTTAATTATTATAATGATATACATAGAACACAAGTATCTGGGGTAATGTAGTTTAATTTCTTGAGCCCTTCAAGATTTATAATTAGAACCTGCAAAATGTTACATGTCTCTGACTCTTCGAAATCCCACGTATCTCTGGGATCTAATTAGACGCGAACCTTTCGTGCAGTATCAGGATACGGGTGACTGAACAGCAGGAGAGGTGTAGAGGGAGAGATCTTACTTGTAGCCTTCCTTAGGAAAATATATCACAAAGCCTTTCCTCATGTGAGAGAGAGTGGAAACCGCCTTACTATTAATTTCCAGGTTTGTAATACAATAATTATGTCTTGAGTTTGCGGGCATTATCAGTATTTGCTTTATTAAGATATACTGTACAAAATGTTTGCATTGGGCTGCTGGATTTCTGCAGGACTGGGAAAAGAGAAGATAAAATAGAAAAATACTTGTTTCAAATCAAATCAAAATATCTTCTTGGCCCGTAAAGTTCCAGTATTGACAGCGACTTTGTCTGCCATGGGTCTGTTGACCAGGAATTGTTGTTGGAGTAGTAAGAACATAGATAGCAGTTACTTTACAGGAGGATAAATGATGCAGATGGGAGCTGTGTGGGTCACACTTTACCCCTGAAGCAATTACTGCCTTGTGGGTGGCCAGGTTGCATGGGCAGTTTAGGTGCACACCAGTGACCGCTCTCCCCATGGGGAGGTAGCGTCCCTGACTGCCAGCGTGCCCTGCCTCCGAAATCGCAACTGTGGGGCACCGAGTGCGCTGCCGTGGCCCCCAGGTAATGAGAAACCATTTCCAAAGTGAAACGGTGCTGCTAAAATTTGCAGCTGCTGTACCAGGAAGTGCCGGCCACGTCTGAGAAAACATGGATAGACTGGATTTTTTTTTTTTCTTTAAAAAAAACCCATGATGCTGTTTCTTCCAGTGGTGTCTGTCTGAAAAGAGTTTTCTGTTGCTTCACCAGGTCAGAGTGCCAGTGTCACCTTCAGTACCATTTCTCATGGAGACGCATGGTGCAGTTTTTCTTGGCTGGGGTCTGTATACAGCATCTCGCTGTAAACAATCACTGAACAAACCTGGCTGTTGTGCAGAACACAAGAAGAACCTAGCTGCTGCTCTTAGAGATAATTTTTTGGGGTTTTTTAAGGATCTACACTTCCTAATACTTTTATTCTTTCTTATTTTGGAGTGGTTTTAATCACAATTTATTCACTGTTCTGTGGTGCAGCACAGTGAACATTCTGGGCCAACAGTACTTTGTGTATGGTTGATGAAGGAGCCCTCAGGAGTGGACAGAAACCAGGGGAAGAAGCATCCTGCATCATACTCAAGTCCCACAGGCAAAAAGCTCTTGTTGCTGTTCTGCAGGCCAATGTATTTGGTGTGCAGGCAGCTCCCAGTTTAGCTCAGCCTCTGCTGATATTGCTGGCAGACCTCCCCATCAGCTCGCCAGCATCTTTGCTAACACACTGCAGAGGTAATCACAGCTTGCAGCCCTTCGTACTGTCCATTGGAGACCAACCATTTCACCTCTAAAACAGTATATAGCCTCTGTCAGCTCCAGCTTTAGAATGACCTCTTGATTCTGAACTGTCTGTTCATCATCTTGCTGCTACAAAATTAACTGATCAGATTATATTTTTGTATTTCTCTTCAATTATTTACATTAGCTTGCCAGTTTAGGGCGGCTCAGGGAGATAGCCTGCTCTAGTCTGCAATGTCACTAAGTTTACTGTTCCATTGGATAGGTTTTTAATGGAAAAAAATGTAGAGTGTGTATTGTGTGTGTATTAAATAATAGGTATTTTTATATATGTTATATGTTGTATATATACACAGTTTGAAAACAGCATGGTGCAACCTTGGTGCGTTATTTGTCCATTGTGGAACTGCTGAAAGGTTTTTCTCCATTGATTCAGTAAGGTCGAGAGTTCACCTAAAGGTGTTTTTTTTTTTAATTCAAAGTTGGATGTCATGCATGTTACCTTTGATATTATGCACCACAGTACTGAATAAAGTGCTGCTGGCTGCATTAGAGCCACTTAATCAGCCTGCAAAAGAGCCATCATCAGAAAAATACAGCATTTAAGGTTAAGGTGACAAGTGCAGAACATTAGTTTTTAAGGAATGAATGCAGACATTCTTTCATGCCCTGTAAACTCCTGCAGGGCTTGTCTTTACTGACAAAGCATATGTGTGTTTGTTGGGGTCATTTTTTATGTTGCAGAATAATGAAACCTGCGTTGAGTTATCCTAACAGTTCAGTTATTCTGCAAGAGAGACCCTAATTTGAGCATCATTGCAACAATCACCCTCTGTTAGTTTCTGGTGAAATGTATGATTGCCTTTTCTTCACTGAGGAAGCTTTGTTTTTGTTTCACTATATTAAAATGAAACCCAAAACACCCTAAATAGCTCAAAGCAAAGTCCATAAACCCATCATTTTAGGATGTGAAGTCAAGCTATCTGCAAAGTATCTAAAATCAAAGCCTATTCTTTACTGAGAATGGAGAAAAGAATAAAATGATTTTAATTTCTTCTTCAGAACTATGTATTGCAAAAGGGCATTAGTAGACAGTAATAGTGTCCATTTCATTTTTGCTCAACTGGCTAGATTTTTTACTTGATTCAGAAGTAAGGTAATGAATAAGAAATTGGGATTAAAAAAAAATCTTGAACCAGCACAATGGTCCTGCAACATTTTCTTGCCTTGATAGAGCAGATTTGACCTCTGGCTGTGAGCCAGCAGGAACCACTGAGACAGAAATATTAAACTCAAGCCAAGAGAGGGACTTTTGTCATCCTACGCATTGGAGTCTGCAAGTCTGGAAAAAATGAGACTAGTGTCTTGGAGAATGAGTAAGGGACTGTGAAGGCAGAAAGTTCAATATTGGCCTGCTTTAGAGAAGCCATTTACTATAAAGGTTATTTTACAGAATTTGTGAAGCCCTCATATTTTATTCCGCAGAAGTTTAGTTTACAATCATCTGCTTGCAATAGCAATTATTAATGATTTCTGAATTCTGTTGTGACCTGAATATCTCTGTGCTTATTTTTGTATGGCATGCACATTTTCAGCAGTTGAAATAATACAACATGAACTGCAACAGAAAGCTGGAAATGTTGAAAAATGTTATTAGTGTGTTTTTAATTCTGCATTTTTAAATGTTTGTAGTTAAGAATTTTGGTGTCACAATTTTTAGTGTTTCTCTGAGAAAATGGATATATTGCAGTCTGTTCACATCAATTAAATGAAAGGGTTTGCTTGATCACTAATTGCATAAGATCTCTTTATTCTTTTGTTACTCAGTTTAGCTTTGATCATCTCCAGTATTTTCATCTGGAGTCAATGCAAGATTTCTTCATGTGTAGCAGGCAAATATACTGGAACATAGTTCTTTCTTGGATATAGGGTGGCTATATTTTAAGATACTTGATCTTCCAAAGCATAAAATAATACAATAGTTTGTTTTATTTTTAAATTGTTAAATGAAATGTAAGTAGAATTTCCGAGATTGTGTTGACTGCATTTGAAACAGTTAATTATGTGACCTACATGCTGTGTCTCAGGCACAAGCCTGCTCAGTGGTCTGTGATAAAAGACCTTATTAAATAGTGTAATGATTTACGTATGTCTGCAGACAGATACAACCTTTTAAAAGGAAAAACATAATAAAGGGAAGCAAAGGGAAATCTAAGTCTTTTAGGCTCAGAAGTAGGGAAGAAATTAGTAGCACAGATTTAAACCATCAAGGCAAACATACTCTAGTGTAGATGTTCATAGTGGCTAGCAACAGCTGTGTGACCTGAAAAACAATCAGTCCATGTGTTTGTAGTGTTCATTAGCTTGTTGTTCTCAAACTGATGTTCTAATCTAATATTTGCCCTGTAATGCGATCTTTCTATCCATGCCCATATGATCATTCCAGTTTCCAGTACTACTCTGACATCAATCTTGTGTAATTGATCTCTTGTCGTCTGTCTAGTAGGGGATTGTATAGAGTGTGCATTTGCTTATGTGCAGAGAGTTGTCATGGCTCTGCATTCCTGTCAAAGTTCCTTTCAGAGTTCCTCTTGTAAAGGCTGCTGCAGAGCAGAACCCTACCCTGTGGTGAAGGTTTTGCAATGCCAAAGAGAAGAAGTGTGAACCACGGTTCATTCATTCCTTCAAACCTAAAGCTCATCCAGCTTTAGGCAATGTTTTAGATGAGAACTGCACTGCAAGGGAGGTTTACGGCCTTTTACAGAGTTTGGATTACAGCTTTTATGAGTTTGGCATTTTGGCTACAGATCATTAACCCTGAAATATTAATTGGATTTGCAGCCATGCAAACCTGTGTTCCCCAGGAATGTAAAACTGACCAGTGATACCTGTGTTTTCATTTCCGTCCACCTGTCTTTTCATGGGGCAGCGTGTGAGAAGGCAGCCTTTTTTTCCCTGTGGCCTTTTTTCACTGTGTATTTTCTTTGCACAACGTCCTGTGTAGCCTAGCAAGAAATGTGAAGTTTCCAGTCAACATGAAAATACAAGATTGTTGATGTACTGTGGTTTAAACAACATTTTTTTATTCACCTATCTGAGACACACAGTATTCATGGTAGTATTTTTGATCCTTCCCCATCCTAAACAGCAGTATACAATTCCTAATTTTGTCTTTAGTCCTGCTGTATTTGTCAGCTTGCTTTGGTTTTTTTTTTCAAGCCTGCTTTTCTTTGCCAGCTCTTGGAAGAAGTCTGGGCACTGTAGATGCAAGCAGGCAGGAGAATCATGTTTCACTTGTTTTTATTCAGATATGTTTTCTAAATTATCCTTTTTAGAGTTTTGATTTCAAGATAAAGCAGAGGGTTTGTCCAGGCACAAAAAATTGTAAGATTTTATTTTGTAAGTTAATGCTAATAATGTATAACAAGATGAGGTGGACTACTGTCAGCCAAAAGTTGGCACATGGATTATGAAATTATGATTTGCCAATAATTATGATTTGCCAGCAACTATCTGTGAGCCTTGGGTAGAGGTGCTTAACCAGCTGGCATCACCAGGAATGTCTGCTTTACCGAGCTCATAGACTCTTACTCGAGGACAGCTGCACTCTGGTTTTCAGCTTGCCTTGTTTTGACTCTAGATATTAGTGCCAGGAGAAGGGAGGGTGCTTTAGCAAAGCCCTTTCAGGTCCAAGGAAGCACTTGGTCTCTTGGCTAGTAAGTACCGTTGGTAGGAGCTGGGGAACCATGATGCTGCATTAGTGTGCTAGAGAGCTAAGCTATTCTGCTGTCATGGCTAGCTCAGCTAGCCCTGGTTGAAGAATTGGGTCATACCTGACTGAAGACACTAGGTGGTTTGTTTCTGCTGGGTTTTGTGTTATTTTGTGTTAAAGAGTACCTCTGAGTCAAGTAATTGAGGGAGGAGGAAAAACCCACCAAGAATAAAACATGAAGTGGATCTTTTCTAAGAGAGATCTATAGCTGCTGATAGAGAGAGGGACGCAGGCACACACTTCCACCCCCCACCCGCCCCCAGGAGTGGCAATATAGACTTTTATTATATTGATGATAAATGAAACGTAGTATGTATCACATGTTACTCTGAGTCTTCATATTTTTTAGTGCTGAAATCTGTATGAAGCTCTGCTACCACTTCTAAGTCATGCCAGCACATGTATTCAGTTAGAGGCGCCCAAGAAATAGAAGATTGTTCGTCTTTAAGTGTATTTTGAGCAAAAGAATGCTTCTTGAATGTGTAGAGTCAGGGGCATAGGCATTGCGTTGCTTTGTGGGTGGGGTGTTGAGTCTTTCTGGGTTTTATTGAAAAGTTTTTTTTATTATTTGGAGTGAGTCTTTGGGAAATCGGTTTGTTCTGATGAAGCTGTTCTGAAGTATTTTATTTGGGTTTATTTGGTAAGGGCATCTTGTAAAACACACAGACAAAAACTTACCAGTGCCAGAAGCTAAGTGGGTTTCTCACGTCTACATCGTGGCTTTGAAGCAGGGAAGGAAGCCAAGCCCTTCACATGGAGGGAAATACATGGGATGGACAAGAAGAGCATCCCCCTGTTCAGCTAGCTGTACTGTAATGACAGTGGGCTAGGAAGGGAAAGCAATACAGCAATACAGTGGATGCCACCACTGGGGAAATTAAAACTTAGAATAAAAATGGCCAGGAAAAAAACCCAAACCAAAACAGTCCACCATCTTTACTAATAAGGGATGTGCCTGCTGTCAACGTAAACTGGTTTTCTTTCGTCATTTTTTTGCCTTCTTAAGGTGTACTCTGTTCAGTGCAAGGACTGTATTTACCTCTGTATTTGGAAAGCAGCTAACAAGTTACAGATGTTGAGATGTGAAGAATAATGCTTATATATGTATTTAGTTTTTCACCTCTCCTAAGCTAATTTAGAAAGCGTTTTCACTGCTAATGCTCTGTTGTTCAATGTAATATTGAAATAGTTGTAAAGAACCTTTTCTCTGGCACAGTAACAATCTGTATGTTAAAAGCTTGCAAAGATAAATATTTAATACCCCAGTGGGCATTGCAGCACTTTCAGCAAGAATCATGAGCGTCTGATGTGCCAAAACCAATTCTGCAATCTTGAGATTAGATGACCTGAATAATTGCGAAAAAATGGGTATTTTAGTATCTTGTGTAGCCCTGAAGTGGAGAGCACCCCTGAGTGGTGACCCCTCCTGTGTTTCCTCGTTCACCTTCTCCTTCATCACCCTGTAAAATCTGAAAGCCAGCACTTTCGTGGGTTTCCGGCTGAGCTGGGTGAGGAAGCAGCAGCATAGGGGGATTTGCATATTGGCTTCCTTGTTTGTAAAGCAAAAAAAAACCAATCAAACAAAAAAACACACCTCAAAAAGACAAACCAACCAAAAAAGCCACAAAGAATTGGGAGGCATGAGAGGCTTTAGTATTTTACCCACATTCACAAAAGGGTTTAACAGGATTTGCAGAGTGTATTGGCTGTCTGATGCCTTAGATGAGCTGCATCATTAGTGACTCGGAGAAGGTGCCAGAGGTCCGAGAGGCAGGCTGGGTGTTCTGCATGCCGAAGCAGGATGGATGAGCACGTTGTGCAAGCTGAAAGAAGGCTGAAGGAGGAGAGGATTTTTAAAGCGAAGGAGGGAGAAACTCATTAGTCTTTTTACCTACTAGTGAATTTTATTTCTCCCTTAATTTGCCAAAGTTGACATATTACGCATATTTAAAATACCTTGGTGTTTTGGGGTCTTTTTTTTGAGGACAGTGGTTCTCAAATGGCACACCAGTGGTGGTGCTGAACTTTTAGGGACCACCTTAAATGCCTGCTGTGTCTAGTAAGGAGATACAACAGTAAGTCTGTTGTGCATCCTTCGCTGGTGGGGCATTGCCATTTGAGAGTGAGATACCCATAATAATGTTTTCTGGAGGCGGTCTTGGTCTCGTAGACAAACTCTTATTGACTTGGTGTGAGGTCTGTGTTTCAGCCACTGTAAAGCCTGAGAGCAAATGTGCAGGGTTTTTTTCAGAATTAAACTTTTTTATTCTCTACCCTAGTAAATGTAGGGTAGAGATGGTGCCATTCAATTTCTCCCATTTTGTTTTGTTTGCAAAAAGCACCATATGTGCAAAGTAATGTCGCCTTGGCTTGTTCTGCCAACTGACTACTCTGGTTGGATAAACATCCCTCTGCTAAAGAACTGTATAATTAGTTTTATTTTAAAGATCATTTTTAATTTCTTCTAGAAAAAGCCTCCTTTCCTCCTAATGACAGCTTATCTTTCTGTTAGTGCTTTGAATTTTTTATTGTTTGGTAACTTAGTTAAACTCACTGTAGAAATTATTGCTGTAATCCACAAAAAAATGTAATTTTCTTGTTAAAAGCCAGGCAGTGAGTGTGAATCTCACAACGGATATAATCCAATAGTGTTTTCTTTCTTTTCAATTAGAGCTCTAGATACTAGCTAAAATATCAGTTCTAGTGTATCTATAGTTGTGGTTTTCCTTTATTTCTCTGTGTTTGTGTGTGTCCTACTACTTACTGCTCCCTTCTTTCCTCCTTTGTATTAACAAAAGTATTTTACTGTGAAGTATTACTGTTACCTCCACAGATACCTGTATTCTTCTTTTTTCATTTAAATGTTTTCACTTTGCCATTCTCAAATTACATTTTAATTTACTAACCTTTGAGCATAAGTTCATCTACAAGGCCTTGATCTTGTTCCCCTCCTAGCCGGGGATCTTTAACCTTAACTGACTAGTTTCTGTTGCATGACAAGATTTCTGTAGCTGGATACAGCAGTGTGTTGTGTGCTCTGATACATGTTCAGATATTTTCTGATTTCTTTTTAGTGCTTTGCTGTGCGATCTCTGGGCTGGGTAGAAATGGCAGAAGAAGATCTGGCTCCTGGAAAAAGCAGTGTTGCTGTGAACAATTGCATCAGACAACTCTCTTACTGTAAAAACGACATCAGAGACACTGTTGGCATTTGGGGAGAGGTAAGAACAGGGTGAACTTCTCCACTTGGAACATCCCTCTTATGTCATAGAACATCTTGAAACAACAGCTCTGTAAGCGAATATGTCCATGCTCTGTGTCTGAGATTTCCCTATCCTAGCTGGCACTGCCAAAAAATGTTAAAGGGTTCAAGGAAAGTCTCGACATTTTTGTTCCAAACTGCTCAGAAGAGCAGGTGTCACAAAGATCTCACCTTCGTGTTTACGTCTGTGCTAGTACATGCCCCATGCAGTAACAGTGTTGGGGACACACAAGCCAAACTGTTGAAATCAGTGGAAGTCTTCCTTCTGACCAGAGGTTTGAGATTGGTGCTTTGGAACAGCATCTTCACAGGTTTTCTGATGACGAAAGGGCTTTAAAGAATCCCACACTGGTGTGACCTGTGCTTCTGAAACTTATGAGAAGATTGAGACTGATGGACAGATGGCTTGTTTTATATCAATGTTTCGGAAGGAAATTAATTTTATGTCATCAGTCTCTGTTGGTTCCTCTCCAATAACTCTTGACTCTGTTCACCAGTGTCATCCAGTTTTGAAGGATGCCAAATGCCCACACGCTGAGGGAAAAACAGAGCGCCCAGCTCTCCTCCTTCTTGGTTTGCTGACGATGGGTCAGTACACGTTCATCATCTGAGCCATACGAGCTCTGTGCTTCTTTCTGAATTGGCAGGAAAGACAGGATAATGCTATGGGAGCTCAGGGGAAACATGAAGGAAGCTAGAGGTATGGTGGTTTGCAAAAGAGGTGTGCTGGGGACAGGTGAAAGAATGGAAGGTGTGGAGGGGTCAGTAAGTGAAACAAGAAAGGAAAAGGTGGGGTTATAGTGGCGGGACGTACAGAGGACATGGGAGACAAACCCACAGAAAAACATCTTCATTATTTAGTTGTTCATGGAACAACTTAAAATTCAGCCAAAGATTATTCTCTGCCTCTCTCCTGACGTGTTTTCAGGAGGGTTACACTAATGTGGATTTACTACACAAGATCTGAATGCAAAAGTGACACAAGAGTGAATGTTGTAACCTTCACTTGTGTGGTCTAAAAGAAACGACACTGCCAAACAGAAGAGGAATTAAAAGACTTGTCTATTTCAGTAAAACTTCTAGGAAAAATATCTTTCAGTCTCCCAAGTTCTTGTTACAGGCTTGAGTCCAGTGTCCTGGCTGTGACTGCAACAGTGCACAGAGGCTTCAAAGGAGCAACTGGGAGCAAGTGCCTTTTTAAAAATGGAAATGATGTTTCAAGGGACACATTTAGAGTGCCCTATCTATTTAAAGTAATTTCAGAAGGGTTTTTGTAGGTATGAAATGTATATTATACATATAAATGAACAAGATAACATTGGTCTCCCTTTTTTCTTACCTCTGGGAATAGTTTTATTTAGTTAATATAGCTACAGAAGCAATTAGAGATGTGTCAGTCATGGACTTTGGCCTTACTACTGTCTCCAGGAGGGAAAAAAACCTGCTTTCTTTACATGTGTGTAATCCCATCCATTTTTCAGATGACAGAACTGTGATCAGCTTGAAATACATTGTTTATTTTGAAATTCTGTGCTTCATTCTGGTTTAAGAGTTAATGTTCACTGGTTGAAGAGTTACTGTTCATGTTTTTCTGTATTTCTCTCTGTCAATCCCATTGTTCTTTGCTGGAAACCCTTGCAGGTTTTCAAGCCAAACTGGTGAAAAGTTTTGGTCCTCTTGAAGTTTTAATTAAGAATGCTATTCATAAATATATAAAAAAAAATCAGCCTGACAAAACACGAGAGACACTATGCTTGAATAGGTGGCCCCTGAAGTAAATTGTCCTCTTGATTTTAAAAGAAATCATTACAACCACATTTTTCTACTGACAACGTAATGCTTCAAGAGTGATTGGAAGAGGCACGTTTTAGAGAGGAATGTGAAAAAAGTGTGCTCGTCACTGACTTATCAGATGGAGCACATACAGCAGAAATCTATTACAAAGCTGGAACTGATGACTGCAGATAGAGGTTTTAAGATTGCCTAAAGATTTATTTTAGCTAGAATGTAATGAAAGTGAAGTTGGGACTAGGACCATCCCCAAGTTTTCATGACTTAAAAACACAAAACAAAACACAAAAAAACCCCACACCCTGGGTAAAATCCTGACCCTACAGAAGTTTTGTCACTGGCTTTAATGTGGGTTTTCATGCCCTCCGCTCCCCTCCAAAAGAAATTCCCTGTAAATTTCTAACTTCCATGATTCTGTAAAATCTAAGAAGAAAAACACAACTCACCTGTTTGTGTTGCTACTTTGCCATGCATTATATTCCTATACATTATGAAATCACTTACATGAAAGAGATAGCATTGTTGCCATTAACCTATGTACCACAGTGTGTAACACTTTCCCTGAAAGACTGCTGGGAAAGACTGTGGAAAAAGAAACATGGGAAGTAAAACAGAAGCCAGGATGGCACCAGGCAGACCAGGATGATGAAGCAAACCAAACAGAAAACAGAATGATCACAAAGATGTCCTTCCTTCATTCACTTTCCCAGCGTGGCTCTTCCGATGAGAGCTTTCTTCATCTCGGACCATCAGGTCTCTGCAGCAGGCTGAGAAGTTGAGGCCTCTGTTCAAGCTCCTAGTCTGTCTAAATCATTTCTTCTTGCCCTCTGCAGCGTTTTCATCTCTAAAATAGCTTTTGTGTAATAAGGCAACAAAACTTAGCAAAATATATTGCTTCTGGCTGCAGCCAAGCGATCCCTCGAGCATTGCAAGGATAATTTTCAGTGACTTATGTTGTTTATCTGCCCATTCTCCAATCTTTTCTAGCTAATTTGGATTCAGTTTTATTACCGTAATCCCAGAGTATTTTGCATGATGAACAGATTTTACCTTCTTGTAATAATTTCCTTCTGGAACAAATATAAAACTAGAAAATGGGTCCAAAAAGCAATCTTTGTGACACTCTGTAACGTTCTTCACACAATCTGTTTACTGCTTCTGACCTCCAAGCAAATTCCTCACCCTTTTTCTTTGGAAGGACTCTATTTTCTGTTTGATTTCTTTTATCATCCTGGTCTGCCTGGTGCCATCCTGGCTGTGTTTCCATGTTTCTTTTTCTGCATGCCACAAGCAGTTCAGTGCTGCTAATTTTCCCCATTTAAGCGCACGGTTATTGCAGCTACGCCTGTATCTGCTTCTCTGGGAGCCGCCTATATACCCAGCCTTGCATCTCGGCCACAGCTGTACTTTTTCCATCAGGCACAATGTTCTTGTGTTGGGATTGCATTTACCAGCCTGTGTCCCCTTCCTCCCCCACACCCCTCTGTGGAGAGAGATCCCTGTTAGGAGATCTGGGAGTGGGAGAGGTGGTCAGCAGCGCCCGCCCCTTGCTGCCTAGCCTGGAAACTCTGGAAGCAGGCCCCCCCAAGGTGACGGGAATGTGTGTCTTGCACAGATACAAAATTAGACATCATTAAGACTTGAGCCACTGTAACCAAGTGGGAAGAGGGCTTCTGTGTCATGGAGGTGAAGAAAAAGGTCATTTTTGAAACATTTGTCAGAAGGGAGCCGGACCCTTTCCATTCTGTTTGTTCATTTATAGATTCTGGCACAATTGAGAGGAAACAAGTTACTCTATATTTAGCTGATAGATCCCACCGTCATCTTCTTGGTATCAGCAGGACCTTGTCTTACCTCTCGGCAATAGGTCCAGGATCGTTACCAGGGGGTCCTGCAGTCCGCAGAGTGGGTGTACAGCCTCTGAGTAAAGGGCTATTAGGTGTGGCAGAAGAGGCAGCCGACCTTTTGCAAATGCTAGCCATAGGAGGGAGGTTAGCAATTGTGAATTAGCATCAAAAGGGATATTGCCTCTAGATTTGTTTCGTCTAAGGCGAAAAAGCTTTCTCCTTGTTCTTACATGCCAGAAGAATTAGGGATAAATCCTGGCTCCAGCATTCTGCAGTCACCAGCAGAATTCACATTCATGTCTTAATGGTAGGTTTTCCGCTTTAATTAGTCTTTCTTCAAAGTGTATCCTATAAATCCTTTGACACGTACAAATTGCTGTCTGTTCCCACGACCCATTGGTTAAAGGTTATGGAAACAAAGCATGTTGTTTGAAGGAAGAAACTCTGCCTTAAGAGTACAGGTTTTGATGTAAGCTTTTACTATTAAGGCAGTTCTTGACTTCTCATATATTTGAAAGAATTTACTGGAGAAAGGATAAACGCGTAATTTGTTGAATTAACTCAGTAGCTTGGGGTTGAATGAGTCAAACAGTTGCATTTAAAAGACATCAAAGCTTTTTGTGATCAGGATTGTTTAAAAATACAGCAGTATCAAGATACTATCTTAGATCTTTTTCACACCAGAAGTAAATGAACTTGTTTTCAATTGCTCTTGGAAACTTTGAGTAAATTAAGAAGATGCAAGTCTAAACAGCATAGGCATAACACCTTGATCCCAGTCAATTTGAGAGGGGGGTGTACTGTGTAACTGTACTTTGTCTGGAGTTGCAGGGCAAAGACATGTACCTTATACTGGAAAATGACATGCTGAACCTGATTGACCCCATGGACCGCACAGTTCTTCATTCGCAGCCCATTGTGAGCATCAGAGTCTGGGGAGTGGGTCGTGACAACGGCCGGTGAGTCTTTGCTCTCCTTAGCCCTCTTGACTTGGTGCTATTTCTGTCTGCTGATACCGAGTATGCATACGCCCCGAGCAAGTTAGGTATTGAACCTATTCATGTGATTCAGTAGTTGTGTCCCAGGGGCTCTGAGAGGATGGGTAAATTCGTCTTTTTCTTGCTGGTGTTACTTTTAAAAATACTTGCGTTTCATAGTTTATGACTTATATGCTGTTTTTCTAAACCTGTATTGAGCAGGCCTTTCAGATGAATTCAGCCAGGTGCATAAAACTGCACATGCAACATTATTTTGTTTCAGCTGTATTTAGTACGTTTTTTTATATAAAACCATGTTTTCAAATGTGTCCCATTTTATGTTTCTCCTGGCTATGTGAAAGCATGTCTTCCTGCTGGCCCAAGTTAAGTGTGCTGCTTACACTCTGACTGTGTGCATGTGTTTCCACTTTCTGAAGATACTTGCTCTGATGGAGAAAATATTTGGATTGAGGGAAAAGTAGTAGTTTTAAGCCATTAAGCCATTACTGTTATTTAAAGATCTTGATGCACAAAAATTCTTAATGGTTGTTGCAGAAAACTAAGGTTTGTCCCTGAAACCTGACTACCTGTGAGCTGAAGTTCTTCCTTGCCATAGGGAGCAACCAGGAGTGCATGCTAAAAGGTTCCTGCCCTGCAGCTGGTCTTTCCGTAGCTTTCCTTCCTGATGGGTGGTTTTTTGGTAGCATCCTCCTTTGTCATGTAACATTGCTGTGGGAACAGGACTGTGAAGGTGACTTATTTAGAGAGGACATCGAGCTCTCTCCCTGTCCCACTGAGCATTTTGATCTATCAAGAACATTTCCATTTGCATTAAGTCATTCCAGGATCTTCGGGCAGTACCCATCCTGACACGTGGGTAATAAGGATTGAATCACACAAGCGAACTGCTGCTTTTTGTGTGCATGCTAGCTTATGGAGGTATTTGCAGTAGTAGGGGTGGGAGTTTTTTGTCTCTGACTTTTGACAGGAAGTGTCATTCTGGACCTGGAAAATCTTTACCAGTAAAAGATTTTGTGAAACTTCTTTAATCCCTTTCAAAGTTTCTGGATATCTCTGGCAAAATTTCCAAAAGGAAAGGTGGTAAGTGTTTCTGTGACCCAATTCCATCTTTCTAAATTTTTTACTTCTATAAACAACTGATGGTTGGTTGGGTTTCGGTGGGTTTTTTTACTGTTTTTCACTTTCATTGGTGCATATTTTTGAGATATCTAAAAGGGGCAAATCCAGTTTGAAATGGTGGGAAGTAAAGACGTTTTAACTTCTTATGAATAAACCATTATAGTGCTTTGTTTGCCTCAGAAGATGAATGCATTGCACATTTTCCTTCAAGTCAGATTTTGTAGTAGCTTGCTTTGGTCAGGAAATAAATAGAGCATCTTAAGGGGCACCTAAATGTGATGCAGCTTTACAGAGTAAAGGAAGCCAGCTTTGCTTTTCTTTAATTTTTTTTTTTGAAGCATTTACAGTTCTTTTTTCAAATATTTACATTTCTTTGGAAAATAAAATCATTCCATTATGTTGTTTATAGAATAAGATAATGAGTCACGTTTCTCCGGCCTCATATATACTTCTCCTAAAGACAGAACTGGTCATGGAAACGTGGACACTGAAATGGGACATTTAAGAGAAATGTGCCTTTTGTGATCATGTGGCACAAGGAATGTCATAAGCTTTTGGTGAAACCCATCCAGGGATGCAAAGCAATACAAACTCTCGTAGATAAATATGAGCCCCATCAGTAGGACAGGAGTTGGTGGGAAAGGCTGTGTGTGTGCAGGTCATTCTGGCTGTTCCGACTTGCTATGGTATCCTGCACCATTTATGAAAAGCTGTGTACAAGGCAGAGGAAATAGCATCTCTGATCCCATTCCTGCCCAGTTCCGTGCCGTATCTGGCAACCAAAGATTAATTCCATTTCTGTTGAGACTTCTGAGAAACTCGTGTCTCTATTAAGAAAAATATTGTAAATGTGGAGTCTGTGGGTGAAGTACACGTCGAAGTTTAAAAATGAAACAAACCCAGTGATGTCACTCTTGGTCACAAAAGGTAGAAGCTTCCTCTGCTCTTTGCCTAAAAAGAGATTTTATTTGTGACATTGACAATACAAAGAACCTAGTAGAGCAAATAAACTAATCTTCTCATGTTTCTCGTATCAGAAGAGGGAATTAGCTTTTCTGTGCTGAAAGTGAACATTTCTTGTTTCTAGAGAACATGACTTTTCTTGATTGGTTGCTGTAAACAACAGCAAGAAATCATTTGTTGAAGGTTTAATATATAAAGGCACAATCAAAACCAGCCTTAATATTTCAGTTGCTGGCACAGTAATGTTCTTGGACACTTTTATTGGAATCTGGTTTATTTCATCATAAGAAATTTGATTTCAGAGCTTTCCTATTCTTAGCCCATTGTAAGAATTTTGATAGATATTTTGGCGGAAATCTTGTGTCTAGTACGGCTTTCAGGACTGGAGCCTATTCTCTTTGAAATTTAAATTGTTTATTGACCCATTTTAAAAAATAAGATTGTAGGTAAAACAGTGTAGCCATTACTTGTAACTAAAGTCAGATGGCAGGTGGTATGAAATAGCAGGTAGAAGATGCAAAAGACAAGCAGAAAGAACACTTATGACTGAGTAGTCAGATGTACAATGTGTTTTGAGCATAGAGAGGTTCAGTATAGGAAACCTGCTTTGAAGGGCAGCATAAATTGTGTAGAATTTGCTGAAGAAGCACCAAAACACAAGAAAAAAGCATTTGGTGACAAGAGAACCTGAGCTGAGAAAACCAAGTTGCTGGGCTGGAAATCCCACTGTATCTCTGTTCATGTATACATGGGCATGCAGCGCTTGGGCTTACTCTGGTAGAATTACCTATTGGTCCTGAGGTGAGAAACACCAGAGCTGCGAAACACTGACTGTGAAAGCAGCTTTCCCTGGTGGTGAGTTTGCTGTCATCAGAGTAAAGTGAGGGGAACGCATCGCTGCTTTGGTGGATTAATTGTCCAGGAAGTTGACAAAACCCCAGTTTCTGGGACGAAGCCCTTCCAGAAGTTGTTACACATGAATGTGGTTAATTAGCTATATCTTCTGGTCCAGGAGCCTCTATAATAAAATACATTGGGTTTATTGTGAAAGACAGTGTTTCAATTTTAGAATATTGTAGAAATGTATATTTTCCTGTATTTTGGGGTATTTGAACCCCACAACGATCTGGAGGCCCCCCCCCCTTTTTAACTGTGTTTTGCTTGTAGTAATTTATTTGGGTAAATTTTGCTGTGGAAGATGAAAAGGTTTTCTAGTGACACCTGACCAGATGATTTTCTAAGATATGCCGTAATGAAAGATTGATGAAATACAGAGACCTACTGATGAAAGTTTAATCTGAGGATGTGTCTGGTAACACACCTCAGGCAGAAATGTCTTCCAGGAGGCTGTAATCAGTCTCTCCATACAATACACTGTTATCTTGACCTCTAGAGTTACTTTATTTACACTTCTGTGATAAGCAGAGGCTTCATCATTTTGTTGGTTTTGTGTTTTGAAAGGTAGCATCTCTTGTTTTCAGTTAATCAGTCAGTAAAATATGTTTGACCTTAAGAAAGGCCGGAGAGCTTTGGCAAAATCATGGACAAAAGCAGGTTCCCACAAGAGAAGTTGGTGGTTGTGTATGTATGTATGTGTAGACTCCGAGCACCTATGTTTGATACGTGTATATGGGCACTAAAGGAATATAAACATACTGTATCTGTTCATCCTTTCGGCAGACTCTGTTTCTTAGGTGATATTGTGTGGTATTTTTAACCGTACTGTTAACGCTGTACTCTGTTTGTACAGTCTTCCTCTCCTGCTGTACTGAAACCAGAGCCATGATGATTCGTTGAATATAATTTGTTAATAAGAAAAGTCCTCGCACTTGTTTGGATAGTTTGATTTCAAGATCAGTAAGGTCGTTGTCACATGGAGGATTTGTGGTATCACAGGTGTACACTGAGTAATTGTCAGTGCTGTGTTTGCTTCCTAACAAGCGGCCCATGGCATGTTTTTTTCTGGGCTTTAAAAGCAAGTTGGAAGATATTAGCCTACTGAAGCTATAAAAGGGTTGTTCTTTTCACTTCCAAACTGCAGGACTGTACATCAATCATTCCTTAGGTTGGGTTTTGTCTCCCCTTCTCAACTGCTGGTGCATGCCCTTTGCTTTCTGAGCAGCTCGCTAACAAGGAAGAGAGGAAAGGTAATGGCCCATCAATTTTGTAAAAGGGTTTCCATTAGCACATTCCCTTGAATCCTCCTTTATCTTCATTGCTCTTCCACCAATCCAAAGCCCACCTCAACCTCTCTGGGACTTTAATTGCCAAAAAGATCAGGGTTCCTTCTGTCACGGTGTCTCCATATAACAGCAGTATATTCCAGCTGAAAAATTCAGCCATTAGCTGGCCAGGAGAGCTGCGGGTAGGTTCTGGAGACAGCTTGGATGGGACTGAATATGCAGCTGCTTGCTGGACAGCATGGGCACCTGGCATGTTGGACAAAACACATAGCACGTGGCTTGGTTCATCCACTAGCTTTGTCATCCCATAGCCCAGGTTTGCTTTCTCTGTCTAGTTTGTGTGTTTCCCTGGCAGGCTGAGGAGTGAGAGTCATTACTTTTGTGCCTTAAGTGGTGGAGAAGCAGATGCTCCAATTTGGGGGTTTTGTGATTGTAGGCTCTGTGACTAGGCAGTGTGAAAGCATTGTGCTTCCTCCTCTGCCCTAATAATGCCCTTTTTGGGGGGGGAGGGGGAACTCTTCTTGTCTGTGGGTTTCCATTGCCCTGTTTCTTTGAACCACTGCTGGTTTTCTGATGATCAGATATCAGGGAATTAAATGAAGCTGGGAATCAAAAAGGGGAGAAAGGCGGAGAGGAAGAAAGTCAGATGATGCACGCACCGAAGATGAGGTTCAAGCTGCCTCAAAAAGGGAGGGCAGACGACTAAATGAGTAGACACCCCGAGTTGGATGGACATAATCCTGTAAGGCTGGAAGAGAAGAAAGTCATAACAACAAAAGAAACTATCTGAGCTCAGTTATCTCAGGAGCTGTATGGGGAATGTGGGGAATTAAAAATAGTATCCTATCTTGCTGTTTCAACAGCTAAATAAGTGGCCTCGTTTCACAGGTGTGTAACACCTGCACTGTCCGCTGACTTCAGTAGGGTCTCCATATATTCAGTGTCTTTTGAAAATCATACATCTAAATACAGATTTAGGAACCTTTCACTAGGCATGCAGAATTGGAAGTTCTCACTTGAGCAACATTTAACCTGCTGTTAAATGTTTTATTTTTAGTTTTGAGCACGTCTCAAGCTAAGAGGGGTAGTGACATGTCTGAGCAAGAACTGGTTTGTTAGAGGACAGAAAAGGGGTGAGCAGGGAATGTGGAAGCTGTGCCTGTCTCATGGGATTATGATCTGTATTTCCTAGCTGAGACTACGTATTTACAGATATTACCTGGCTTGAGCTTCAGTCCATGTCTGTCATATGGACATGAGATTTTAGGAGGGATACCTGGCCTTAATCAGACATTTAAAAGCGAAGAGAAGAACAGACGATAAATACAAGCTTAATGTGGTTGGGGTATCCTGTTGTATCTGTAATTTATTGTTCCCCCTTTCAGAAAATATTTTGTGTACGAGCAGCACCACTTCAGGGTTCAGTGATGCAGCGTGGCTTTATAGCTGTGTCGTTCAGGGTCTTCTTGGATTTGTCTTCCTTTTGAGGTGATGACTGAATGTGCTGGAAGATTGTCTTTCTCTGATTCCGTGAGAGAAGCTTATCAAGCTCTAAGAGATAATGAGTAATAAACTTTCTCTTCCGCATTAGAGAGATGTGGTCAAGAAAAGCAGAAAATAAATTAAGACTGAGATGGTGTTTGCACCTGCTCTTCTGAAAAGATAACACCCTTCAAAGAATGTGTAATTCCAGCTGAACTCCTCAAACTCGGAGACACAATTAATCAATATTGCCTGTTCCCCTCGGTCCCTGTGACCTTGGAATAAGGGCAGAACACACTGTGAGGAATCACGTAAATAGGGCATAGGTGAGGGATTACACTGGAGGGAAAGGATTTTACTGGCTTTTCTGACCAGTATTCTTAGCTGGTTTATTAGAGTAATCTTTTGCTTTATCCTTTTCCCTAAGCCAGCTGCATCTAAGTATCCTTTTCTGTGTGTTTTGATAGCATTTTCCCCTCTCACTAGGAAATTGTTTAGGCGATTATTTATACAAAACTTCCCATTTATATCTGTAAGGCCTGACATCACTGTTTGCAAGTGCAGCGTGTTCTAGGAAGGGGTAATGAAACAATACAGCTGTGAAAGGGGAAATCCAGTCAAGCTTACAGAATTAATGTATTTTCAAACAAATATAGTTAAGCGGGTATGAAAAGCTGTATGTGTGCATTCTTACTTTGTATCTAGTGTTCTTCTGGGAGGCAGACTTTTTAAATGGCACTTGGAATTGTTCAGCTGCAAAGCTTTCAGTTAAAACAAATGATATGTCTAAACCTGGTCTACAAGTAACCACTGCGATGTAGTCAGGTTGTCTCAATTAATAAAAAAGACAACATATTGACTCAGTCCCTGGCTTAAAGTGTTTCTACAGATTTGTGCTAGAACATCTCCACACATTCCCTATGATGCCAGCTATTAAGTGCTTTAGGATACAACCAGGGCAATCTGTGAACTTCAGTGACTATCGCACAGGTCCCTGGAGAACAGCCCGAGCCGCCTGTGGAAGTGTCTGTGGCTCAGGAGAGCTACTGACTGCCAGTTTGGGGTGGAAATCTGATGCTTTCTTCTGTTATTCTTTTCACTGTATGTTAATCAAGCAGATGCTACATCCAGGCTGAATTCCTGTATTTAACTGCTTCTTTAACTCTGTGGCAAAACAGTGGTGCAAGTGATGCAAAAAGCAGCTGCTCTCCAGCTCCGTAGCTGTGAATGGCGAGCATCCCACTCCCAGGCTCGCTGCAGCCCTCCTTGTTTTCAGCAATCAGTCAGAAGCTTTGGTCTGAAGTGATGCTCAGAGGTGGTTTAAACTTACCTTATTCACTTTGCCTGGTCGTGCACTTGAGTCTATTGCTTCCTTTCAGCGGAGGCTATGCTGGCAAAAGCCAGCATCCTCCTTCCCAAACTGGTTGGAGTCGATTGAAGACGCCTGCCTTTCATGCCTCATCTTCAGCAGCACTGAAGCTGGACTCTTAGTTACACAACTCCCAGATGATATGTCAACAGTAGGGACTGCGTATAGAGGGACCCGCCTATGGAATAAATTGTCACAAGAGAATTAGGCTTTGACAGCCTTAGGAAAGCTGTCAAAGAATATCAATTAGATAACACTTTTCTTAAAAAAAAAAAAACCTTCACTGTATTCTTTCATTCTCATCTCACCTCTAGTCTAAGGTCTCTGTAGCAGATCAAAGAAAACCAAATTAGCCCGCTAGTGATTTCACTTTGCTAGTCTAATTTATATTGAAGCTGTTCGGTTATTAATAAGGTAGGCATATAAAAACCTTCTGAGGAAGAAAGCTGCAGAGAGCATAGACCACTGAAGAAAAGAGCAATGTTTCAAGAAAAATTGTGCTAAGAGTACTTACAAGCACCATGCTGGCTGAGATGTTCCATACAGCTCTGTGTTACCTTGGTTGTAGTACGTTTGCATGAGCAGTACCAGACTTTTCTGCTGTGTGGTGGCTTACTTGAAAAGGTCAGCCTTTTGTAAGATATATATGTTATATATATGTTTTCTATTGGTGGCAAAAATTTGACTTCCTAAAAATTCTTACTATACCAGGCAAATAACTTCTGAAATAGTAATTCAGAGGAGAAAATCTGCTGTGCAGTGGAAAGGGTTTCATTCAGTTATGTCTGTGTACCACTACTTAATGAAATGTGGGACATTCACAACTTTCTAAATAGAGCAAATTAGAAAGCAAAAGTACAGGCAGAAAATGACCTGTTTGTAGTTCTTCCTGTCCAAACAGTTTATGCCCATACTGTACCAGTGGGTTAGAGAGAGGTAGGATATTTCTATATATGCCTTTACTGTGTCAATATTTATATCCACCTACATAAACACACTTAATATTTGCATCAGTGTATGTTAATCCCTGATATCGAGGGAACTCATGACATGCTTACGTATTTCTAGACCACTGAGGTCTCCTGGAATTTTGTATATGCTACAGTAAAATAAGGTTCAAATTTTGTCCTGTGTGTGTCTCTAAGCACACTCACAAACTTGACTGAACTACGCTAGTGTAATAATTTGGAACGTGCCTCTAAAATATAAGAGGATGCTCTTGCTAGCAACTTACCACTTCAATTATTTAAATGTCGCATATGCCTCAGGATGCTTTTTTTTCAGTTTGCTACTAGCTGATTGCAGTTCAAATATTTATATGCAGTACATCTTTATGTAAATCATAGCATATACTGTCTTATCCATTACGTGTATTTAGAAAGCATTTTCACTTCAGGCTTTTAATTCTGAGGATAGTATATTGGCGTCTTTCCGAACATTGGCTTCACCAGGGAAAAGGGCCTTTGTTTGTCAGTGGGATTCAGCACAGTTTTCCCTCTGGCAATGGAGGTAGATCGCCTACTAAAGTCTCTTCGAGACGTGCAAATTGATTAGCAGAAACGTCAACAGTAATTTGAGTAAGCTAAAAAATGGTTTTTAACAGAGAATTCACGTGTCTTAAATATTTAGGGTTTTTTTACTGAGTTGTTTTTGTGTTTAGAAGCTGCGTTACATGAACACCTGTATTTTTGCGAGAAGAAAATTGTGCTTAATGACATTGAAAAATCTGTGTGCATTATATATCTCATGATGATGGTCTGCATCACATAAATGCTATTCATCTTAATGCCATAAAAACAATTTAGATTTATAATTTGAATGATGTATTAAACACAGAACTCAGTTGTCTCTAAAATTTTAATATTTTATTGCCTGAAGTTCCCCTCTCCCTACCTTGATTACTTTCAAAGCTGGCTGGACATATGCTTGTGTACCCCCCGAGTCTGACCAAATTCACCTTATAATTGCTGGGAAGTTCTTTATTAACTTCCACATGAGTTGAGTTAGTCCATAACTTACAGATGCAGACCTGGAAAACCTGGATGCTGCTGAGAAAAATCAATGTGATACCTGTAGGAGCGGCAGGATGGTTTAAATGTTCTTAGCAGGGTTAGGGTTGTTCTTGTAGAAGAACAAAACAGCAGGTGGAAAAGCAAAGGAGACTACTGTGAATCTTAGAAGGGTATGAAAGAGTTAGAGGTCTGCAAGGTCAGGCAAGGTGGCTGGCTTCAGGATTTGGCTTGGTATCCTGCTGATCTTATGTTTAACATCGATGAAGTAAATTAATTTTTCCGCTTCAGATGAGCACCTGTGAAAGTGGGCTTGCCTGTGTTCTGGGATACCTGTTACTGACACGTGGCAGTGTTTGGGATGATACTGTATTTATCAACAAGATGCAAAACCAGGAACTGTAGATTCCTTAGGAACAATTTTTGAGTAACTCAGACTGGAAAGGTCCACCTGGGTCCTTACGGCCTGTTCTCTGCAACCGCAGATGCAATCTCATAGTAGTTAAGGTTCTTCTTTTGGCAAGCTGGTAGCAGGTCTAGTTCACTTTGCTAAGGATGTATTGAATTGCCTTTGGGTTGTTGTAGGTGTTTATCATCAGTCTTTCTTCATTGATTAAGAAGTTTATTTTCTGCCTGTTCCTTTTGGTGTTGTCTGAAGAATCTATATAAACTTTGCAAGTATATCTCTAACAATGTCCATATACATTTCAGAGAAAAAGTACCCAAACCCACAAGAAAACAGATGCACTGAAGAAGATTCTGGTTTTTTAATCTTGGGGGGGGGGGCATTTGTGTGTATTTTATTAGGAAAATTGCTTTTCATCTCTGCTTTTGCTCAGCTACTGTCAGGAACGTAATGAGGTGAATTAGACAAAGCAAATGAAGCAATTGCCTGTGCCCTCTATTCATTTCTGAAGCGCATACGTGGCTTTGAGGGCCTGAGCTTAGAAAACAAACAAAGCCCTTCTGGGATATTGCCAGCACAGGCATTCAGAAATGGTATTCAGTCTGTCACTTTTGAGCCTTTAGTATTCAAGGTATTATTTGAAACTTTCCTCATCCATCCATGGGTGCTGGAAAATTGTTTTGTGGTGTGTGTGGAGATTCTCGTATCCCTGTTTGAATTCAGGATTTAAACTTTATGAAATGTTTCCTCACTTGTCTCTCACCTTGTCCTCCCTCTTTTTGAAAATAATATGAAATTTCAGAGAACTTAGAAGATTTGGCACCGCTGTTGCTGCTCAGTAATTTCTGATGAAAATAAATGATCACACTGATGTGTTGGGAGGTTTTAAGCTTGTAGGTTGTTAAAGACTAAACAACATTGTTGTGCTCTGAGTTTTGCTAAAAGGACTAATTTTTTGTTTTCTGGAAATGTCAGAATGTTTTGCTTCAGGATGGGATGGAAGCCTCAGAATATCAAAAGGCAGGGCAAGCTTGGGAAACATTGATTTCTGTTCCTGTAGGGCAGCAGTGGAGCTTTGAATGCTGCAGATTCAGGAGCTGGGATGCAGACCTTATGCTTTTATCTCAAGTGTAGGGCTACAAGTCTACTGGTTTACAAGTGTGAGCCAGCAGTGTGAGTGCGGCTGCTAGGGCTAACTACCTCTCCACCGGCAAAAATACACTCTTGGCCTCAAAACATGAATTTGTCGCTACTCTGTCACTTTCCTTATGTTCAAACTGACATAAACTGCAACCTAAATCCAGGTTCCTTACTCATAATCTCATTTTCTTTTTTCCTCAATATTTTCTCTGTGTGGATCCGGTCCTTGCACGTGCACAGGGTGAGTGCTCAGCTGCTGATGGTGTTTTTGTTTCTTTAGGCCAGCCATGGCTCTGCTGGCATTACCAGGGCTGGGTGTGATGGGATGCTCGGTATTTTACTCTGAGGTAAATAGATTCTGGCCATGCAGTAGGAATATTTGATCAGTTTGGGTAGAACATAGTCCCACCCCTCTGTCTAGAGTAGAAGCTAATTTCAATTACTCGGATGCCCTGCTGTTCACTGGCAGCTGAACCAGAGTTGGGCACGTCATCACTGCCAAGAGCATGGAGATCTGCCCAGATTCTTTACGGTGCTAAATATCCACTCCCTGGTTATGAGCTTGGCTGAAGCTTTTGTCCAGTGGGGAACACAGCAGCTTGGGGCATATAACCCAGCTGGGGACCTTGAGAGGGCAGCACATGGTAGCTGGGAGAGCCTGGAACAGCACGTGCTGTATTTACACACCAGGCATGCCCCAAAACACCCCTGCTGCCCTGAATTTGGCACTTTTGGCAGTGCAGGAGTTGTATTTGTTGGATCTTTCTCCGTTTTTCAGCTTGCCAGTGCTGGCTGCTCGTGATCTTTTTGTCAGTGTAAACGTGACCTGTTACCTGCTGCAGGCTCACTTCTTTTGCAGCCCGGAGGTGAAGTGCAGTAAAAAGATCCCTCCTGCCTGGTGATCTGGCTGCAAGCTCACAGCGCCGGCCGGCAGTGGGAAATGGGGCTCGGTGCAGTGTTTGTGCTGGAATTTGTTCCACGTGATTTATGGTAGCAGTTGTTGCTGGGGAGAGCCTGTCAGCCAAACTCGGCAGCCGATGTCCAGTGCTGCAACTTCCAGGACTCGTTTCAACACTTGAGTTGTTGATGATTATTCTTTAAAACCCAGCTCATGAAAGAAGACTACTGGGTGAGTTTCACCTTTCATTTTCAGCATATGTGTATTTGGCCAAGTAAACAGTGATCAGAAGTCAGACACCACCACCTCCTAAAGCCTATACCTAAAATTTTAAATTAATGTTTGAATTCACATTTTTGGGTGGGAGTGAGGACTGGTAAAGCTAAGTTTTTCCAGAACAACAAACACAAGGCAATCAAATTGTGTGTGCACAAATGGGAAGACTTTGGGCCCAAACTGGGTTTCATTTTCAGAAGCTACCTGCTGGCCAGGCCCTGGAAGATTTTCCTGTTGCTGATGGCAGAGGTAAATCTGTTGCCATTTCCATAGACAGCAACTAGAAAGAACAAACTTAAAGGAGCAGAGTATGAGGCAGTGGAAAGGGAAGCTGAAATGCTGATACCAGGGCAAGTTATTTCCCAGCAACAGAGCCAGCATGTTCTTATCTAGCCATATCATGACTGAAAGGTGCACAGGCAGTAGGTATCACATCTATCACATACCAAAATATCACAATCAACACAGTATTAGAATGCAGTCCCAGTTCATTTACTGGCTAGCCAGCTAAAAACTCAGACTGGGTCGTGGTTTTAATTATGCTTATTTTTACGAGTTTCCAAAGTTCTGCTGAATCTTTTCTTGTACTGAAGAGAGATTCAGGGAAGAGTGCTTCTCTCCCACAAACTGTTCCAGCATATTAAAACAACGGAGTCTGGCTTCTCTCGTTAGAAGCCTTTTAAGTTAGAGTGTGACATTGTTCTCACGAGTGCTGTCGTTTGGCCAGCTGGAAAACTACCATATCCTGCTGTAAGCTGCTTGCTGAGAGTGAAAAAGGAGAACAGCAATGGAGAGGGGAGTTGTCATAGTTATCAGATTAATTCTGTCTTCGTTTGCAAGGTTAGACAAGATATGTTGAATGCATATTGGAACCTGGATTAAAAAGGCAATGCATGTATGTTCTACTGTGTGTAACCAGTTTCAGGTATCATTTTGCTTGCCCATAAAAATACCCCTTTCTTTCCCCACCAGTGAGTTCCACATTTGTGTCAAGACTTTCAGAAACTTGTTTGCTTCAGTACAGAAATTATTACATGGCCTTGAATTCTTGTTAGCGCTGGGCATCCAGCACATCCAAGAAAGAAAGAGTTGGACCTGTGTCTTCTTAGGCAGCATCAACAGATTTGTTTATTAATTTCCAACTTGTTACTGCCATGGAAATCAGCGGATAGCTTTCGGGATGGCACAGGTTGTTGCTTGAGCGTGGTTGGTCCTGCCAGACCTTGCTGATGATTTGCAGGAGGGAAGGAAGGAAGGAACCTCACTAGACTCTCCGGGTATGTTTAGACTGTGAACAAACATCCTGCTCCCGGTGCATCTGTGCGGCTGGAAGAAGTGACTGCCAGAAAACTATCGTTAACTGCTTTTCATCCTCTCAAAACTGCTTTTCTGGGTGAAATACCCATGGTCACGTTCCCTGCCCTGCTTCCATGCATGTGGAGCTCAACTAGTTTAAAGAGGCTAGTTGGTGGGCATTTGCCACGTTGGCTGGTTTTCCTTGAGGAGGGCAGAGTGTGACCCCACGAGCAGCTCCACTGGCACGTTTGCTGGAGCGAGTCCCTTGGATGGAGAAGAGCAACGTGCGGGGTGGTGACCCATGTCCTCGCACCGCTGCAGTTGTGCCTCCCTCCAGTCCTCCCCAGCATCCAGGAGGAGAGATGTGCAGTGCCATGGGTAGCTGTGAAAGCTGAACACCCCGGGATGGGGTTTAAGCCCCACCATGTTTTGAGTGCAGTCCCTGGGGAAGCAGCTCTTTGTTGCTGGTTGAGCATGTTTGATGGGAGTTTTGCCGAATAAAAAAAACAGAGCTCCAGGAGCATTGTGTTTACTGACACCTTTAGTGCAAGCAACACCTCTAAATTAGATTTACCGTTATTGCCTGTGTCAGTTCTGGAAAATCAAATTATTTGGTGTGTTTGTTTTTGCAGCTCAAGGATAAATCTCACTTCTAGCATAAGCAGGTATAATTTCATTGAAGTAAATGCAGTTGTACTTCTGTCTGAATTCTTGGATTTCACCATAAATCTTTGCTGCCTTTTAAAGAGACTTTCTCTGTTGCACTCAGTCTAGAGTCATGCTGTGAAAGCTTTACACTGGTTTTGGAAAAATGGGAGGGGAAGACTCCCTGCGCACTTCAGCTCTCCCCAAAAGATTGCTTCTGTCACGGCAGATTAATCTGGGGAGTTTACAGGCTAGAAACCCGGCGCGTAGCACTGAAGACTTGTTAAAGGGGGAGGAGAGGGCCCTCTTCTGCGGGTCAGAGCACAGATGGTGGAAGCGATGGGAAGGGAGGAAAAGACACACCCCTGATGGAGCGGTGCCTTACAGGGAGAAGCACCCGCTCGCTCACAGCTGGAGCCGGCGAACACAAGCGTGCACAGAACACAAGTGTGCACAGAACACAAGCGTGCACGGTCCGTGAGGAGAGTGGGGGCTGCCGTGGCGTGCTTCAACTCGATGCAAAATGGATGAGCCGCTGTTCTCGGGGGTATTTGGCCCCCGTCATCGAAGTACGAGTATTCGGCTGCATCAAGCGTGCTTTGCATCGTCTGATGCGTACACACGCTAACGGAGACAGGCACCGGGCAGAGCGTTGAGTTGGGTGTTTGTGTATGACGGGCTTGGCATTAAATTCCTGTTTGCTACAACAAAAAGGTAAGAAACTTAAAAAGTGACAAGAAGAAAACCTCAGCCTCCCCCCCAGACAACAGTCTCACGTTAGGAGTAGCTTTGTATCAAGCTGTATTTTCAAAGCTATGGTCCATTAGTCTAAAGCTTCTGTATGGATGCCTGCAAGGCAAATTACAGCTCCTAGTGTGACAAAGGCAAGTCAGATTTCTTTTCTCCAAGAGCTGACACTTAACAACCTTCAGGAGGGCACTGTAGCAGAAATGCTGGACTGTGTGCTGAGCGGTAAGTGTTTGATGCTGTTCTTCCTCTCCTTTATCCCTTCAGATGTTGCTCATTTGAGCAGTAAGCTAACTAAGGGATCCTGATGATTAATAGGTTTGGGGGGTGTGTGTTCAGCTCAGAATTAAATGTTCCTAAACTGACTGCAGTTACTGGCTGCATATTGGTCAGTCTGATTCTGTAGAGGACGAGCATAATTATTTTTTTTGCTGGTATTGCTGTGTTAATGGGTAAAAAGATGTTCTAGTTAAGAACAGCAGAAACCTCATTTACTGAAGAGAATAAACCTCCCTGTGTTTTCCTCCAAACATACAGTGCCTGTATAATTATTTATGTGTAATTCCCAGCTAACTTCTAGCCAGCCAGTCTGGGCTTTCTTCTTGCAGCCCATAATTGACAATGGAGATTGTGCAATTTGAAATCTTCATAGAGCTCCAAAAGAGGCAAACATGTTTAAAAACAGAAGTATTACACTGTGTGAGGGGGGATACATGCATGTAAAAATAGATTTAGTTGAAGTGAAATGGTTAATGGCTCTTTTGACAGAAGAGGAAACTTCATGATTTAAATGTAATATATTGCCTTGAGGTCTCCATGCTTGCTTAATCCTATCTGTATTCATAAAGAATTTGCAGCAGGAGAAATTTCATTGATTTGTTAATTGATATGTAGCTTTGAATCCTTATTATGCTGGGTGCAGAGGGGAGGGAAGAGAGACAAGCACATTTATCTTTTTCTTTAAACTCAGCAGCTTCACTCTTAAATTAGGTTTCTGTCATGTTACGGAACCTCGCTGCTCTCCCTGTTCGGTGCAGTAATTTTTGCTTTCTTAAAGAATAGCAAACATTGCTGAGTCTTGATCTCTTATCAGGGAATTATATGAAGTGTTTAATCTCTTAAAACTATGGCTTTAATTATTTTTTTGTAGCTGTTGCCTTGCAGTTATTGTAATTATAACAACTTGCAAGTCAAGAAAAGGATATTATTTAGCCCTGGAGCATTTCTTAGTAAAAAATTGATTATTTAGTTTCATAAGGAGTTAAAAGAGGGAAAAATAGAGAGGGTTTATTATGTAATACCAGTTAGATCCCCCCCACCCCCCCCAAAAAAAAGGCACAGGTTAGTTTTCCTTTCTACAACAGTGGATATATAAAAATAAATAACCCTGTGTATGGAGATATTTTAATCACTGATCAGCTGGTAGATGAGGATCAAACAAGCTGTGTGAATTAGTATTTAGATGTTTAAGTTATATATTGAAGGTCGGTGGTGTTTCTTGTATTGTTACAGTCTGTTGGGCGTCCTGTTGGGCAGGGCTTTCTGGTTCGCCATTCAGAGTGTCCTGTTTCATAATGTGAAGTAAAACTCTGTTGCTGGGGTCAAAATTCTGACCTAATTGATACTAGAGTGCTAGTATTGATTCAACTGCTCTCATTTGTGTTGGAGTGCAGACTTCACTCCAGTGTAGTTTGAGATAGGCTGAGATAACCTTATTCTCTGGGTGAAGTTAATCCAGGTCAAAAACTGAAATTTAACAATTCTAAGTCAGGGAAGATCAAGTCAGTAAGAAGCGTTCGTTTCGTTTCCTCCTATTAGAAAATAGCTGGCATGTCGCTGAATTTGCTTTGATATCTGCTAAAGGAAACAATATCCTATATTTTTTGGTGTTGTATTTTGATGTGATACTAAAGCCTTCTCTATATGTTTTAAGAAGTTTCCAAATTGGAAATATCTTTATGGCTGAATTTTCTATTTCTTAACAAAATTAAAACAGAAAATCTCATATCCAACTGATCCATTGAAAATGGTGATCTAGTGATTTTGGGAAAAGGTGGCCTGCCATTCAAAGTTCTTTTCAGGCTTCCAAAAATGCATGTGTTTTCCCTAACAAGCCAAACGTAACATGTCCTTAGGAGAGGGAAATGATCTGCAGTGGGTTATGGAAGATGCCCCTGGCTTACTTCAGGAGAGGAGGTGCCCGGGGTGGCCATGTGCTTCAGGGAGCTGTACCTGCACCTCAGGTCTTCAGTCACTGTCATTTAGTGTGTGCGGATGAGGGAGACCCTGAAGAAGTGGTAAAGTGACCTGAGGTTGCTTATTTATGGAGAGGACTTGAGGAATAACAAGGAACCAGCTTGCCTGTCAGATACCAATGTGATGTCTAGCACCTGAACTATCAGTGGGACTTACTGATTCAGAGCCTCTGGTCTTAAGAGTACAATTTAGTCTTTACAAAATGTGGATTCATATACTGTGTCAGGCTGCCTCATATTTTCTTCTTCTTTTAAAAATAGAATCTGACTAGGCTATAGTTGTCTTCATAATATATGATTAACAACAGAAGGCTAGATCCAGCCATCAATTTTTGAGCAGAAATCGTCTTTGCTACCAGTGGAAAATTGCTTAAAAATTGATGGCACAATCTGGCCCACAGTGAACAGGGGATTTCTGCAGAAAGCGTTGGTTGTATTTCTACTCAGTCTCCATTCTGGTGGTGGCAGGGACCCAGAAACTCAAGGCTGGTCTGCTGGAATAGTCTGGTACTTGTTGGAAGACAACAGGCTTAAGGACTGTTGTGTGTCTCTTTTTTTAAAAAAAAAAGGCTAAAAAGCTACCAAACCCTGAGAAAAATTATAAACCGCAGCTATTTTCCTTTCAGTGAAACCAACTATATTTCTCTAATGGTATACGTAAGTGAAGGACATAATCATTCTCTAAGCAACAGACTTCCAAATGCACAGAAATGAAGGTTGTTTCCTTTATTTGTTCATGTTATGTTGTTGAGGTGTAAATACATTTTACATAAACATTTTGCTGCATTAAGTGCTACTAGACTTCATAATTACAAATTTGAAAACCAGAGTAGGGCCTCTTCTGTGCCTCAGAGGATATGCTTGGGCAAGTACTTATAACCGTAAATAAAAACGAAAGGCTCATGCCAGGCATCATTATTTTTAATCAGGTAAAATGTGTTTTACTCCACTAAAACTATCCAGTAATTAAAAGCAAAGACTTTTCGGCTGGTCGTTATCTCTTAGGAAAAGATATGGCCAGGGATGCTGCTGCTGTGTTTAGTCACACGTGAAAATGTTTAAGGGCTGCGGAGGCTGGAGGGCAGACCTCTGTACTTGTTCAGGGTGTAGGTGACACATGGCAGCCTTATTTCTTCTGATCTGCTCAAAAAAGACAACTGGGGAAGTTGCAGTCAGCCAGACTCCAGGGAAAGCTACAGGAACTAAGAGGTGTGAAGTGTTAACCTCTTCACCCTCTTAGCTGGATGCATCAGTCGCAAAAATGGTGGGGCTGTAGACTTTAATTAACTCTGCCACACACAGGGGAGTAACTCTCCCAGGCTCATGTGCAGTGCAGTGCCCCACTAAAACATTAGCTAAGCACGGGAGCATTACCAACCCTTGAATACCTCATTGGAGATGCCAACAAGAACAAAATCTGTTGGGTTTGTTGGTGTGGTTTGCTCTCCATCACGTTGTAGTCTTACACTGGCCCTTGTTGAAGCAGAAGATGCAACAGTAGCAACCATGGAGTGTTTGGAGTCCAGGACATCTGACCCAGTCACTGGGACGGATGGGCGCGCAGGGGACCTGAGCTGCCGGGGCTCTTGGGCATGTCATTTCACCCCTGCCAGCCTCCCTCTGCCCACTGCTGGGACAGGCTGTAGGCCAGTCATCTCCGTAAGCGCAGCATTGCCATGTCCGTCTCAGAGCTGGTCTCCGTTGTGTGGGTTGAGGCATCTCTGTTACAGAGTCACAGGAAAAAAGTTACCCTGGAATGCACCGCAGCGGGTCACCTGGACCAGCCTCCTGCCCAAAGCCAGGCAGCGTTCGGGATTACCTCAGGGCCGTTCCTGGTTGATATGTTTAAAACCTCCAGGAACAGAGATTGTGTGGCCTCTTGGGGTATCTCGCGGGGCTTACCCACTCTCTTGGCAAAGAATCTTGGGTTTGCTCTATTTTTTAAACCCTCCCTTGAGCGAGTGGGAGACGCTAATTAGATCGCCCCCCCATTACCTCACCCCCAGGCTGACAAGCACAGTTCCTGCAGCCATGGTGGCCCTCGGTTGGAGTCGCACCGGTTTGTCACTCCCTCTCGTGTGCTGGTGGGCCCAAAACTGGATGCAGAAATCCTGATACGGCCTCACAAGTGCCACGTGGAGGGAGTTTTTCTGGGGGGATAGGGGTGTTATCCCCACTGCGCCTCTCAGTTTATTCACCTCCCAGAGAAACCTCCATTATCCTTCACCTTGTGGGGCAGACATTGTACATCAACGCTCAGCCTCCAGGATGCAGCTTGGCATCAGACACTGAGCTGCAGAACCCGGGGCTGGAAGGAGAACTTGTCTTCTACTCAAGCACTGTCACATACTGTGAGACCTCTCCCACAGCACGGTGCCCCATCAGCAATACCGCTTTCTGCAGCTGTCTTGCCTCCGCTGCGTCCCTGGGCCGGTACGACCCTCTGCAAGAGAGGGACGAGTGACAGGCGGTTGCCCAGGGAAGCAGGCACCCTCGGCAGTGCTGTCATGTACTGCCTCCGAAGATGCTAATTGGAAAACCGCCTGGAATACATTGGCTTGGCAGAAGTGGTGGGGAGAAGACTGTCACCCCCTTCCCGGGGAGGCAGCGTCCCGTCGGGGCTTGCTTTGGAATGGGGCTGCTTTCTCTCGCCTCTGAGGCTGTTTTCCTCGGAGGTCTTGGTCTTTTCCCCTCAGAAACGAATCTCAAATCCTGCATAGCAGCACTGGCGCAGTGTCTAGGTAGCATCTTCCCACGTTACTGGCAGGCTCTGGCTTGACCTCTTTAGCTCAGTCAGCTTGGAAAAGGATATGTAGAGCACCATGCCGAAGCCCTTGCACAACTGCTCTTGCAGCATTTCTGGCACTCAGAGCCATCAACAAAACCTGCTATTTGAACTGAAACATTCCATGTCTGCTTTTTAGCTTTGGGGTGTGATTTATTCATTTATTTGTTTATGTTAAGTTTGAAGGTAAATCATTCAACCATACTTGAGCTACCAGAATGTGAAGAGAATACAGGCAAATAGTCTTTTGTGTGAAATTAATTCATAAATTACATGACACTCTATGAGGAGATACTGGGTTAATTGGAAAGCTGTAATTAATTGGGTAGAAGCAGGATGCAGCCCCCCTTGATTCACGTGCATCCCACAGTGTGGGAGGCCCTCAGCCAGAGCCCCGCTCATTCCTCACCGCCCGGGGAAGACCAGCAGCCCAACTGCTTGTATTTTTCTGCCACCTTCCTGAATTTCCTCCTGTGCTTTTTAATGTGTCTGTGCTGGCAGCTGCAAGGGTGATTGTTCTGTACAATTGTATCTTACATAACCATCAGGGAATTAACAGATCTCCCTTCAAGAGTTTGCACCAGGAGGTTATGTTTTGCATCTAACTGTACTGTGTTCAAAATCTGCTGGATCCAAGACATTTTTTCCCTTCTCTACCCCCTTGCCTCCCCAGTACATTGCGTCTAAATTGCTGGAAGATTTTTTCAATAAAAAGCTTTTTCTGAGAGATAATCTCTGTTTGTCCACTTCATATAAAGCCAGTGATTAATGCATGAAGGATATTATATCTATTTTGCTTCTCATACCGCTTAGAAACATTGACTGTATTTTCTGGGAAAGTGAAAGTGATACTACTTTTTCAGTTCTGATTTTCAAATTGACACTGAAAAACAGAATTGAGGGCCGGTTAGGCTTGAAAAACTTCCAATATTTGCAATATTGAGATCTAATTTTAACCTTTTAATTAATAAAACGTTAGCAGTAGGCATGGCGAAGTCCTTGCTGATTCTGCAAAGCCCAGTAGAAAGCCCATGTAGCTGAAGTGAAGGAATGAGTGGGGTTTTTGTTGGGGAGATCCACAGAGGTCACCACTGGATATTGAAAAGTGGAAACTCCCGCTTCACTGCATGGAAGGAAGCAGAGCAGAGCGCCCTGTGTTTCTTCTTCTTTACAATGAGACTAAGTCTCACACTTCCATTGTAAAATTTCTGAGAATGTCCGCTACCTTTGTAAATATGGATCTTCTTTCCCACCTGGCTGCTTACATAGAATCGTAGAACAGCCCAGGTTGGAAGGAACATCAAAAGACCGCCTGATACAACCATTCATGGGAAGGGAAGCCTAGATGAGATTGTCTAGCACCCTGTCTGGTCACATCTTGAAAACCTCCTGTAATGGGGACTCTACCATGTCCCTGAAGAGATTGTTCTGGTGAATTATTGTTCTTCACAAGGAGCCACATGGAGATTACGGTACAAGTTGCACTAGGAGAGGTTTCATCTTGACATAAGAAAGAAATTAAACCTCTGTCTATGCACAAGAAAGAAATTAAACCTCTGTCTATGCACATATGCATCCATGTGTGACTTGCACTCCCAGGTTGGACGGATGCATTAGCTAATCATATGCACGTTTAGTTAAAACCTGGCTTAGGAAGCCTATGTTTTTTCCAGATCGACTCACTAAGCCATTTCTAAGCAACAGATCAATCCCTGTAAGCTTTGCAAGCTGGCTGAAGTGAGATGCCTAACAGGAATTGGATCCCTTCCCTTCAGTGTGCTCTGTCTTTAATCCTGCCCTTATTACTTGAGGCGGGTGATATTTCCACTCCACTACTTTTTTCCTCAGGTTTGATTACAAACTAGGATGATGTAGGGTCCCACACATGTTTTTGTGCACAGTGCATGAACCTCACTGGAGAAGAGCCGTTCTTAAAAGAGGGGAGTTGTGAGATGCGTGTGGTGGAGAGCAGGACTAAGCAGCTCTCTTCTGGAAAATGGTTATTATCCTGTAGAGACGCTGTACATTGCATAAAGCAGTGTCCTGTGTTTAAGGAGGGGTGGGTGGTGCCAGGGTCCCTCAGCAATCTTGCCCGGGGCTCAGCAGAGCGGCTCTGCAGGAACGGGGAGAAGGGCAGCCCCCAGGCAGGGGAGCCTGCACCTCTCCTTTCGCCTGTGGGAAAGGGGTCTTGGTTAAGTCGTACCAAGAGTATATTGGTTGCTGAAGGGCTTCAGAAATGAAGGTGCGTAGTGATTTTATACGTCCTGGCTTCAGCTCGGTGCTCGTGTGAGGCTGTTATCCAGGTTGTCACTCCTTCAGGGGACAACTCTCAGACGAGCCCAGGTGACTTTGGGGCATGAGCTTTTGGAAAAGGCATTAAAAAAACTCATGACGCTCTTTCTACGCTTTCAAACAATGTGAGGTTTTCACAGCCTGAAGATTTAGTCTCATTTGTTTTGTCAGTGTCTGCTTTAAATAATGTTATTTTGGAAGAAGGAAGGTTCATGCACTTTCTATGTCTATTTATGCTTTCTGCATACTACTTCCCGGACTTGCGTGTGGTATTTTAAGCTTGATTACCTCCCAGTGTTGATATGTCTGCGCTGCCTCTCCAAATTCAGCTGATGCCTGTTGGCTTCATTGCATGTTTCCAAAAATACAAACTTCAGAGCAATAGGATTCAACCAAAACAAGCGTCAAAATAGTGGCAGTATACTTAGATACACTGTGCTGCAAGCAAACAGTGAATGTTAAATGTACAGCACTTCTTTCAGCTACTCTGTCTCATCGTATGCTGGAGCTCTGTCTGCGTGAGTGCTTTCTAACTTGCTCTTTCTGTTTCTTCATGCTTCCCTGGATTCAGAGAGAGGTAAATGATTTTCATTTTTCCGTTATTCTGTGTGTTTAACCTTCCAGCATGCACCAGACAAGGCTTATATTGGTTTGCTTGTATCGGTGAACCCAAGCTAAACTTCAGTGAGTAAATTCATATCTCTCTATCACCTTTTCACCATGCTATTAACACTATTTGTCAAGTTGAATGCTGTTTTTTTTTTCCAGGTCCCAAACTGTCACATACTAGAACAGTTTAAAAGCATGTGATGCAATGGGTTTTGATACTTGCTTCTAGTGTTTTGAAATTTAGACGACGTTGTTCTCTGTAATTTGAAGTGCAGGAAAGTGGTATTAAAATCCCACATTTTATTTAAAAACAGTTTAAAAACAAGATGCTAAGAGCAGGGGATTTAAGAGCTAACTTTAGCAAGAATTGGAAGCATCAATGTTTACTTCCTATTTTTAGTATTTGTTTCAGATCTGGCTGGATTGGTTGCTTCTCTTTTGAGCTCGAGGAAAAGTTGTCCCCAGTATGTTTGATTTGTTTGAATGTACAAAGGGATTGTTTGGGATTCTCCACAATGCTTCCCGTTTCATGGGAGCGCAGACAGTAAGGCTTTGTAGTCAGGTGCTTTGCAGCAGAAGGGCTGCAGCCACTCCAAAGGCTCTTAGTGATGAAATTGCATCCCTCAGATGAGGTTTGGGGTTTGTTTGCTCTTCTGAATTGCGAGGGCTTGATACTGGGACTGGGCAGCAGGAATGTGATTCCGAGATGCAGACCAGTCCTCACGTTTGCTTTGTAGACTATAATGAGAATGGTTTCCAGGCTTGACTGGTTTTTAATCAATTCTTCAGGCGGCGTTGGCCTAGGGAAATGTTTGAACTTCCTTGATTATGGCTTTGCAATCTAATGTAGATTTCATGCGTGTGGGAAGCGATGATCCTCCCAGACTAACACTGGCAGCAGTGTGCTGCAAGCAGATTCGTGGGTAGTGTCTGTGTGCGATTGCTGTGTTCTCTGTCTGAATAATAAAGCACAAAGGAGAACTAGTAAGCGTTGCTTGTAAAACAAATCACACTGGAGAGACAAACTGTTCTTCTTCAGTTAAATCTGTAGTAGTGCTTTGAGCATCTCAACTTGACGTATTCCTTTATTAAATTTTTAAACATTCCATATAAACAAAGGCCCACGTCTTCCAATTAGATCTGGAAGATAGAAGTGATGTCCAAAATAGCTAAATACTAATTTGTCAAAATCAAATTTACAGGATCTCATCCAAAGAGGCTGTTCAGGGGTTCATAGGCACTGTAGCACATTCAGCTGGTTGAAGGAAGTTTAGCATGCATCAGAAGTGTGCTAGACTGGCCATCCTGAGGAGTTAAACCACCACGTTGTGATGCTACAGCAGAGAAGCAGCAACTACAGTGGCCTTAACCTACCTCATTTGTGTGCCTTGAAAACTGTGCTGCACAGGGTAGGAAGGCAGCCCCCTGCCCGTGCATATTTCATAAATGTTGTGAAACAATTAAGCAAAAGAAAAAAAGAAAAAAAAGAAAATCACCATTAAAAAATTGCAGCAATAAAGTCAGTGGTCAGTGATTTTCCTAGGACGTTTCCCTGAAGTTCTGTCTTCCTTTGAGTTCATTTAAAAACCAAGCTGAGGTCTGAGCTGCTGCTTGGCTTTTCAGCTTGTCGTGTCTGTCTAGCAGTTGGTGAGCAGGAGGAAGCCCCATCTGACCCGCAAGCTGGATGTGGCACACTGTTAGCTGGGCCCTCCTCGTGCTGCCAGTGCTAGAAGAGCGCAGTCTCCTGGGCAGTCTTGGTGGTGACCACAGCACATGTGATAGACTGTCCTCCTTGCTCTGACAGTAGTACTTCAGCCTTATGGTCACGAGGTGAGGTTAGGAAGGAGGACCAGCATGGGATGTGAATCTTAGCTGTGCAGTCTGTACTGTTGCCACGATGTTAACAGAGCTCATGGATCTGGAGAACGTAGATACTGAGTCACGCTTTGACATGACTCCTTCTATGTACATCTGTGTCCATTTGCAGGGGTGGAATATACCCTTTGGTAGTAGGAAGGGAAATGATTTGTGACATCTCAGAGCCATCTTTCTGGCTAGCGAGGCAGCGGTGGCAAGGCCAATGGGAGTCCTGTCCCTTCCCTGCAGGAGGAGGTGGTGGGCAGCACTGAGACGTGGGAAGCGCGTCAGGGGGGGAACAGCTTCTGCGGCTTCATGACCATCAGTCCACAGGAGGGAAATTGGAGTGAAAGTCATGGAAATACTTTCAGGCTTGGAAGCACTGAGCTCAGAAGGGCTGAGCTGGGTGTCGGACGTATCAGCTCTGTGAGGGTTTTAGCAAATTTTGGAAGCGCACAGAACTGTGGCCATGATAAGACATCAAAGAAAAACTAGTGGGCTGTGTGTTCTAGGGCTGCCAGATTAAAGCCTCCGAGTATCGCACAAAGTAGCCGTAGCTCCTCCTTGAGAGTTAGCAAGTGACATTATCAAGGAATGCAGCAAACAGCCTTTCAGCAGGGGATAATTTGCCCTACAAACTTTATGCATTAATTAGAAAAACAAGCTATGCTGTGTCAGTGCCAGACTATTCGAGGAGAATTTCATAAATGCAGAACTGGTGTTTTGCTGCAAGGAAAACACATTTTTAAGTTGTGTGAGAACTGAAATAAGTCTCCCAAAAGTCTCCGCTTGAGAGGGCATTTTAACTACCTGGGTTAAAAATTAATGACCAGGGTAATCATAGAATCATAGGCTGGAAAAGACCTCTGAGATCATCAAGTCCAACCATCCACCCAACACCACCATGCCTACTAAACCATATCCGAAGTGCCACATCTGCGCATTTTTTGAACACCTTCAGGGATGGTGACTCAAATGTAGTAATGTAGTGGTGGCCAAGTGTGCCATTCTGGGTTGTAAGCTGGGGAGCAACCAAAGAGGTGGAGGAGCTCTGTGGGGTAGAGTGCTTGGAGTGAAGAAAAATTGCAAGGCTTTCATATGTTTTTAGGATTTCTAGCTAGAAATGTAGGGAAAATTCATTCTTTCCCACATCTCTTCCAACTCTAATCACTGAGGAGTGAGGAGTTCACGTGGTTAAATGCACCATGACTGTCTGGGAAAAATGGACAGGAGAAGACTCACGGGAGTAGTTATTTTTCTTCCTCCTCCTGCAGGATTTGATTCCAAAGTGGTTGGTATAGTCACCTGGAGAAGGGGCTGTGGCTTTCCTTTGGAGGGCGTGGAAGAGAAGCAGCGGTTTCATTCAGTGTCTGTCTGGTATCTGGAAGGTGAAATGGAAGTTGAAAGGTCCTCCGTAAACCTTCTACAGACAGGTTTTGCAGCTTGTGTGAATGCTGCTTGTTTCGTCTAGTTCTCGTTTCTTACCTTCAGGTTTTTCTCCCTAAGTTTGTACATTCCTTGACGTGACCCTACTAAAAAAACAAGTGAACTGAACAGAGCCCCAGACTTCATTTCAGCTGTAAATCATTTCCCTTCCTCCTATGTAAGAGAGCACTCTCAGTAAAGGGTTTGAAGTGTTAGTCCAGAAGTTCTGTAATTTCCATCTTACATATTACTGCAGGGTTTTTTGCACCTCATCTTCTCTGCCGTTTGTAATACTGGAATACTTGTGTGTCATGGAAAAACCCCATCAGAGCATGGTCTTGTTGGTGTGATATTTATCTGCTTTTCTTCTCGCGTTGTCTCCTGTCGCTTTCCTTGCTTTTCTCCTGCTCCACTCATTTCCTCGGCTCTCTTGGACATTCAGGTCTCGCCAGTGAGTGACAGCCTCCCGCCCGGTGCCTTCTGACCCTGCTCTGCTGTGGTGGTTTCTCCCTGCTGTCACAGATCGCTGGTCAGCTGTTTGCGAGAAAGCAAAGTGAAGCCTGAAGGTTACAGGCTCAGGAGAGTCTATAATGCAGCCCGGCAGCGTGTGCTCTGTGACCCCGCGCTCGCAGGAGTCTGTACAGTCACACCAGTCCGTAGAAATCAACAGTCATCTTCTGTAGGCTCTTCTGGATGAATTTCAATCAATTTTTAGCCAAGCCCAGAGGATATAATTTTCTGGTTCAAGGATTCTTGTTACAATTTGTAATACGTAAATCTGTAAAGCAATTTACATTTTCTTGCATGTGTATCATTTTAATATAGTTGTTTTAAATCATGGCAATTTAACTTCGATTCATAAGAGAAAAACATTTTATTTCAGACTTCAAAGCTAGGATGTTGGGGGTTTTTAACAAAAAATAAGGGTTAATGCAGTTCTGCACTCCTTTGAAGAAGTAAGTTTGTAGTGAGAAGGTAATGGAGGATGTTCTGCTCTTTCAGGCTGTACTTAATTGGGATGTCTCCTAGGACTTCAGCCTAATAGTGGCAAATGGCTATGACTGCTACTCAAACAGGACAGCATTAGCATAAATTGGATTTAATGTGATTGTATTCATCCAGGGTTGAGCAGCTAAGTGATGCTTAGCCAGGTGTTAAATAGGTATGGCGATCCAAGGTTTAGTCAATTACTGTAGACATTTGCCAATTAAAGAGGGTAAAAGAGCAAATAAAAATGAAATTCCTTTCTACTTAGCAACTTACATTGTCTTTGCAATTCTCTAAATTGCTTTTTAAAATGGCTCCTTGTAGTCCTGTACTCTTTCAAAATTAAGAAATTTTTACTGAATTTTTGACTGTGTAGCTCGTGTGCAGCAAAATAATTTTCTTACCTATTTTTCTGATTTTCTAGCTTTTTTCCAGATGATATATATCCAGTTCCTATAACCAGAAAGATACTAGTGGATCATGTAGTACATGCATGAATTATTTTTAAAAAAAGAAAAGAAAGATCTGCTATTCAGTACACTATCGCTATAATCCTGTATGAACAGAAGTGGAGCGCTTGTGTTGTAAAGTTTGAAGAATATACAGGTTTTTTCTGCAACTAAATACATTATACTCCCACTAAACACCTTGACACCTTGCTGTTCTCCTTACTGACATGGAAGGGAATTTTCCCAGGAGGTGTGGTTCAAATCCCATAAATTTCATGTGCACACACCCCTATTGAGACAGAGGGGACTCCAGCTGGATGAGATGTAATCAGGTAACCCTGTGCTCGCCCTGTATCCAGCCATGGGCTTCGTAAAAGCTTTTGACTTTCTTTTTTCCCTTGTTTTCCCAGCAAGTTGTAAAGACAGGAGAATGGTAAGAGGAGGCATTTGCCCTTTTCCGTAAATTTCTGTTGCAAACACGTTACTTGGCACTTCATTATCAAAGGGGCTGGTTGCACATAAATCTCACTTAAATGTTAATCAGCACTGACTGAGCTGCAGTTAAATGAAGGTTTACATATGAAGCAACCCAGAAGGGATCCAAAGTGAAAGAAGAATGAGAGAGCAGTCTTTGGGCTTATTTGGTATTCAGAGCTTTGGACAAACAAGAAGCTATTGCCTTTTGGTCCTGTGTAGGGAACACAAAACTTTTCCGAAGTTTTACTTTGTTATTGATGCTGCAGCCATACCTTTCTTCTCCAGGAGGGACCACAGAGCTCGGTTTTGTTTTCACGATGCCTAGAGATGCCTGAAGCAAGGCTGCAAGGCTCCCGCTGGCGTTGGAGGAGCTGACTGCCACCAGCCACCTCCAGGGCCTGGCTGCTGGGCTGCCGTGTAAGACTGCTCGTGTGAGCACATGGGCATCTAGGTGGCTGCATGCATTAATGAAATCAGTAGTATTGTTCATGCACTGTCAGAAGGGAGAAGGATGGTTCGTGTGTGAATTTTGATTGATGATTTGAAAACAGATGGTGCTGGTAGGGTTGCACATGATGCAGTACCACAGGTTTTGAAGAACGCAGATTTCCTCCTCTGTCTCAGCAGATTTACAGATGCAGGCCCTGATCATCTGCAGGTTTATGCGTATTCACAATCCATGCATGTAATTAGCTGATTTACTTCGTTCAAGCTGTTGAGGTACTTAAAGTGAAACACTGGCGTGTGAGTCTGCAACACCACTACGAGGGTTTTATTAGCTCTCAGTAGTTGCGACTGATGTACTAGCTGGTGTTTCGTTTTCTCCCGTAATTGTGCTATACTGCCTTGTTTATGAATACATACCCTTACAAGCAGAAATATTTACAGGAGCTGCAGGACCGAGTGCCCGAGGGGCTCGATGTAGGCATTGCATGCACTGCTGCAGTATTGAGGCAGTGTTTGCTGAGCTGAGGCATCGGCCAGCACCTTCCTGGCACCCATCAACACCCCTGTGGGTGGGCAGTGGCATTTCTGGCACTTCTTCAAGGTGATGAAACATCAGTGGAATTCCACTGGACAAAAGCGAGTCATCTCTTGCAGCGTCGGAGGCTTTCCAGGCCCACTCCAGAGGCATGCTGCAAACAGTAGAGGCATCAATATTTCTTCAGGAAGAATCCCCAGTAACAATACAGTCTGGGGGATGAAGGGACTGAGAGCAGCCCTGCCAAGAAGGACTTGGGGTTACTGGTGGATGAAAAGTTGGACGTGACCTGACAATGTGCGCTGGCAGCCCAGAAGGCCAACCGTGTCCTGGGCTGCATCCCCAGCAGCATGGCCAGCAGGTTGAGGGACAGGATTCTGGCCCTCTGCTCCGCTCTGGTGAGACCCCACCTGGAGTCCTGTGTACAGCTCTGGACCCCTCAGCACAGGAAAGACGTGGGCCTGTTGGAGCAGGTCCAGAGAAGGGCCACAAAAATAATCCAAGGGCTGGAACACCTTTCCTGTGAGGAAAGGCTGAGAGAGCTGGGGCTGTTCAGGCTCGACAAGAGAAGGCTTCGGGGAGACCTTATTACTGCCTTGCAGTACTTAAAAGGGGCTTGTAAGAAAGATGGGGACGGATTTTTTAGCAGGGCCTGTTGCAGTAGGACAAGGGGTAATGGCTTTAAACTAAAGGAGAGTAGATTCAGAGCAGATGTAAGGAAGAAATTTTTTACAGTGAGAGTGGTGAAACAGTGGCACAGGTTGCCTGGAGAGGTGGTAGATGCCCCATCGCTGGAAACGTTAAAGATCAGATTGGACAGGGCTCTGAGCAACCTGGTCTAGTGGAAGATGTCCCTGCTCCTTGCAGGGGGTTGGGCTAGATGACCTTTAAAGGTCCCTTCCAACCCTAACCATTTTAAAAAAAAAACACAAGTCCTGCAGGAGTCCGTGGAGGAGAGCGTTAGGTGGCCTATACGTAGGGTCACTACCAGCTCCGTCAGAAAAGCAACACATTGCATTTGGACTAAAAATAACATTTTTGTGCGCAGTATCTGCCCTTTGGCAAGTGCAGGGCAGGTCTGTCTCATCAGGGCTGTTGTCCTCCTCTTGCAGGGACAAAAGGGTTGCAGGCACTTCCATGGCAGGACTAAAGTGGCAGGTGAGTCCCCTTGTCGCCTGGAGCACCTCACTATAGATACCACATCCATAACACTCATCAGACTCCTTCTGCCTGCTCTTGCTACAGGTCTTGCCATACAGAGAGGTTACTGAGCCGGGCTCTGCGTGGTGGCTCATTAATTTGGCTGTCATTAGCCCTCTAGGAACAGAAATGTTCTTACTGAGAAGCACACAAGCTCGTTAAATGTCAGCGCTGCCATCCGCATCAGTCCTCATTGATCAGAAAAGTAAATTTACGCTTGTGAGAGGAAGGAGAGTCAGCAGGCTGCCCACAGCCCACCTCTGCCTTTAAAACGCTGTTGAAAATATTCTCATCTAAGGTGTTAACCACTTATGGGATATGAGTTGTGTTCCTTTATGACCAAAATCTTTGATCATGGCAGAATTCAGTCTTTAGTTTAATACAGTTTTAATTGTTTGGCTCATTTTGATCTCTGCAGTCCTTTGAGTCCTGACTCCACTGGGAGATAACGTGCTGACTAAACACATTTAGTATTACCTGACAGGTTACCTGAAGGCTGGAAATCCTTGTAGGTGAGCTTGGGTCTGAGATAAACTCTCAGCAGGGTGAGATTTAATGTGTTCTCAGGGGTTTTCCATGCATCAGGGACTTGGCAGCGCAGTGGAGTTGCCCTGCCTGACGTGGTCTCCTACAACAAAGCACGGTAGTTTATTGGGGCAGTCGTGGTGTGCCAGGGCATAGCCAGAGCCACTGATCAAAGGCTGGACCATAGTTTCTTGGGCTGTTACAAATGGGTTTTGCTGGCAACGTGTTACGTCCTCCAAGCCCCGATGACTTGCTTTGGTGGCTTTGTCCCATCTTAGTTTCTGTTAACGGTGAAAGAAGGTTCTATCAGATAGCTGTATGTCTAACAGAAGGAGCAAGTTATCTTCTGTGTTTGTGCAACTCCTTGAAGGTGGTGGCCTCGTAATTAGAAATCCTTGTGTTGTACAGTGCTCCTGGTGTTCAAACAGGCTTCTGCGCAGTGCATGCAACTTGGCAAAACAACACAGGATGCTCTTCCTAGGATCATCTTGTAAAGGAATGCATAAATCGCTTGTAAACAAGTCCTCAAAGAAATGGTACCGATTTGAGGTAAACACTTGTAAATGGTAATAAATAGCCATGTAATGGTTACATAGATGGCTTTCAATGTTATTTCAAGTTAATCCGAAGACAGGTTTCAGCTGTTACGTCTTCACGCTGAAAGAATAGACCTTGATCCAATAGTGAGGTGTGCGCATCAGTCTGCTTGTTTGTGCGTCTCTGCTACCCTGCAGTGATGGTCACTGCCAGCAAGTTTTTCTTGCATGTAAAGGGGGG
>Ga0065711_1027504_pt1 | contig 48640 bp, 21 predicted proteins | sample Hoacrofraction12_FD_59098 | JGI IMG/M metagenome (GOLD analysis project Ga0065711, IMG submission 59098) | Hoatzin crop microbial communities from Cojedes, Venezuela - Epithelial fraction 12 v2 (version 2) | ecosystem: Host-associated > Birds > Digestive system > Esophagus > Crop | place... | reverse complement strand
GTTGTGGAGTCTCCTTCTCTGGAGATATTCAAGACCCGCCTGGACAAGGTCCTGTGCAGCCTGCTCTGGGTGACCCTGCTTCGGCAGGGGGGTTAGACTGGGTGACCCACAGAGGTCCCTTCCAACCCCGACCATTCTGTGATTCTGTGATTAGTGCAATGCTCCAATGTCCATATTATGCGTACAGTATCATTATACTCGGCAATGCACAGATGAAAAAAGAACATAATTCCTGCTCTAGTAGAGTCAAAGCCTAAAGGTGGAAAAAAAGGAATACCATACATGACTTCTTCAGCTTTTCTACTGAGAAAGCCCATATCCTAGAAATACCAACTACAGTGGCAAAGAAATGTTAGAATCTATCAACTACTTACCACCCTGTTAACACAGAAGGTCTACGTGTTTATGAAAAGCATTAGAAACTCCTTAATAACTACAAATGTTCAGAAAGATTTAGGGTTTTCTAACTTTTAAAAAAGGAAATGCTTCCTCAGTTCAGTAATGACCCTTAGTGTATGCAGAAGCATTAATACAAAGCTGAATCCAAGTAAACTGCTTATGTAATTTTAGTATTAGTTTCTAGCGGTATCTTAGTGTACCTTATACCCAAGCCCTGACCCAAAACAAACTTACTTGTACAGCAATAGAAAGGAAAACACATAGAATGTGACAAGAATGTAGAACACTTACTGTCCTTGCTCTGGCATTCATTGTTCCTAACAGGGAAAATAAATAATTGCTTGTCCTGCCACTGGTGGACTCTGCTGCACAAGTGCACAACAATTTACTAAGAGTGTGCATCCTACCTTTCTCAGATTTATGACATTCCTGTGTTACAAACCGGTGATCACAGGTCTGCCTCACCCTCAAACTATATGATTTTTAACAGTTATTTCAGCACTGTGGTAAGTCAAAATACACGTCTTCTGTGCAGCCCAGAGATAGGAATGAAATGAAGAAATCCACTCTTGTTCTTGCTTTCTTTAAAAGATACTTAACAAGAACTCCAGTGTTGCCGCATCAAATAAATTGTGAGGACATAGATATTTTTACCGAAAAAAATGCCCCAAAACACAGATGTAGGAATGGAATGCAGAGTGTTAGGAGAAGGGGAAAAATAGGACACATAGCAAATGTATTCAGCAAATAAGGACTACAGAATAAAAGAAGGCTAACCACATCGGAAGTTGTTTGCATCTATATTAACAATTCTAAGTGACTAGTTAGAGCTCTGTTATGTGTTAGGCTTAGCAAACATACCAGCAAAAGAAAGGACTATGTATACATATGTATATATGTCATTCATATATGCTCCTCAGAAACTACAGTTTACTATCTACAATTTCTTAATACTACTACCTTAATATGAAAATGGAAAATGTTCTTCAGCTCTTTTATTCAGTCCATTTTCTAAATGCTCACTCACAACATTTCAGCCCACTGAAAGTCAGGCAAACTGGGTTCTAGGATGCACTCTCCAAATATACAATGAAAACATTTGAAACACAGAGAAAAGCAGTCTTTTACAGTCTTTTACATACACCTTTCTAAGCCTTTTGTAGAATTCTGGGCCTCCATGGTGGTATCCATCTTCACCAACTCCGAATATGGCCTGTTGCATCTACTGCTTGTCAAATACTCCTAGGGAAGGGGCTGCTGTACTATCTGAAGTACTGTATCTAAGTGCAAGAAGGTGCAAAAAAGTAAGTGGCACCTTCATCAAATACTCTGCCAAAGACTTCACTAGCAGCACGCCACTTTCAGAGACCCTAGTGGGCATCTGTTACTGAGGATCCCACTTACAGCTGCATCATGAGACCAGGCATCAACCACACGGTAATCCTCTGGAGGTAACACCACAGCAATTACAGAAGGAGAAAAATAAAAAAAAATAATTGAAAAAGTGGGATGGAACTGAGTGAGGGCTTCCACATCAGCCAGGTGTAGATAACCCGTCAGGAGCAAGAGGAAAAGCTACAGCTGGGGAGGATTTTAGGAAAAGCAACAAGACCTGTATTTGGTAAGAACACCAAAATCCACAATAAGGATTTACTTGCAAGTATGTGTGAAAAAAAGCAGATCCTTTCAAAGGAAGGTATGCAAACGAAATGAGTCTACATGTACTCACAGGGGAGAAAAGGAAGAAAAATCAATGGCCACAGGAATGTGATCTCAATGTGGAAGGTGATTCTATCACAACCTCTTCCTACGTCCCCCAACTGGGATTTTGGCCAGATCCTGACCTCTGTCAGCAATGGGACAAGGACGACAAGGGGTGAATCTACTGCACTCCTGCCAGGGATGGTCAGAATTTGTTCTTCAGAAGTGACAGAAAATAAAGCAAAATTCCAAATCAAGGGAATTGACATGTGGAAACCAAAAGTAAGTAACAAAGGACACGGCTCATGTTCAGACAGTGCCAATCTTATTTAAAATTCCTTAACCAGCTTGATAAGGTAAAAAAGAATAACCTGTCTGGGACACATTGTAATGTAAATAAATAAGTAAAGCACTACAGTAATAAAACAGGAATTTAGTTAGAACTCCAATACATCACTCAAAGAGTACAAAGCACATGGAGAGAGATGCCAAGTGAAATCATCAAAGTAAATTATATAGATGAACTTAAAAGATACTTGGACATTTTTATGGTGAGAGAGAAAGAGAAAAGGGGATTGAAAGATACGGTAGATACAAACTAGGCAGGAGCGGATGTAATAAACTTAAAAGAAGAACCTTCTTGGTTGAGATGTACTTTTCCGGTTCAGAAATTCCTTTTGTCCATACCAGTGATTAAATGAAACTAACTCCTTATAAGTTAAGTATCTGCTAAGCACCATAATCATTGCTCCACAAGTTATGACACATGGCCGCATGCAGAAAACCCCGACCATTTCCTTTTGCACAAAAAGCTACTGTGTTCATTGACCAAAAACATAACATATGTCACTGAGGACAGAACTCACAAAACTCATATCCAAAAGCAATGGTTTCCTGTCATCTGGCCTGCAAAAAAAATGCTCAAGCTGGATACATTTGTCAGTATTGACAGGACTAGCCTCCCATATTCCCACCCAGTAACATGATAGCACAGCACAGACACACACCATCAAACATATCATGGGAAAGACCTTGACTTCATTCTTTCTTCTTTTAACTAAAAAACTTTAACTAACTTTCAGTTTCAACTAAGTAAAAGGACAGAATAGATACAAAATCGTGAAGAAAGAAAAAAGTCAAAATTACTTGCTTTAAGCAGAACAAGTCAATATTTATGTCACAGAGGCCTCATAATCATGACCACGTAGAAATAACAGAAACTGCTGAGAGGGCTATTAAATGGTTATTCCAAATAATAGCTGTTCTGTTGTTTGCTTGTTTAAAGGACAGGTACTCACTATAAAATTTGACATATCTTTGATTCTTATACCTCCTGCACTTCACTCTCTTGCTCCATCTTTCCTAAATAACTCTGCAGAACTCCGAGTATTGCTAACCCCACCATCCTAATGGTCAACAGTGCTTCCTGAACTCTAACAGCTAACCTGACACACGCACGTAGGATCCTCCATAGCTCTGAGCAGTTTGAAACTAAAAGCAAAGAAAGCCCTCGCTGCTCTGCTGAGACAGCGATGCACCTCTCAGTAGCAAGGTAGGCTAGACATAACACCAACCCTTGCACCACCTCCACCTCCACATTATGCACTACACAGAACTTACTGCAACACATAAGATTTCTTACATATCTGCTGTGCTTGCTTTGGCAATGGTTGACAGCTTGTAGTTCAAAAGAAGGTGAAATACAAAGACTTCCCTATTTTCTGATCCACTCTGACATTTGAGTCGTTTATTGTCTGTACACAAAGCATAGATGTCCTTCTTGTTCCTGTTGGAACCTATTAAGGAGAACAAAAGACTAAGCATAAGAAGTGATACACATCTTCCTTGTTAATAATTTTTATTGCTAGCAGGTAACTTTCATTTTTCTTATATATTTAATTATTGACCCAAAAAGCTATCCCTAAAGTCAGAATTTTGCCTTAGTTAAGCAGGGAAATTAATAAGTCATGTACAGATACATTTTTGTTATTTCAAAAACCATACAGTCCTATTTTCCTGAACTCTGGACAGATCATATCAAAGAAGTCTTTTATTTATTCATAAACCCAGAAATTCTTCATCCTATCATCTGACTGAAAGACATTTCCTCGAGGCTCTTCTCAGAGTGACAAACTATCTGGTCTGCAACTGAAGATTCCTTTCTTATCTCCCCTTGTGCCTTTCTCGTACTTCTTTTTCTCCTCCTACATTTACAGCCAGCCTCTTAATATCCAGAAAAGCCCGAGCCAAACAGTTCTTAATTCCTACGGGTATACATGCAGACTTCTATTTCAGGACAATGACATATTTCTGTGTTTTATTTTGAGGCCCCCCAAATGTTCCTTTGTGGTTTTTTTTTTTCACTCAATGGCAGTATTTTTAATTGACAGAATTGCAAAACTGTCCTGATTTGAAGTGAACTGTTTTCCAGACATTCCACAGCTGTAACAATCTGTCCTTCCCTCATGTGTCCACAGGAATCAAGTTGTTCAAAAATAAAAATAAAAAATACAAAACCCAAATATTGTTAGGCTGGCAAAATGAAGCATATGACTGACATCGATTTTCTTCTCAATCCTCCCTGTTTCAAGGTGGCTCTTATTACAGTATTAAGCCTGAGAGCCCTAAAATTTGAAAACTTCTGTTCATCCCAGAATATCAGCAACAAGAGTTTAATCTACCACTCTGTCTTGCCCATCTGCTTCGGGTATGATCTGGAGGAATCGCTGTCAGCCAAAAGCAGAACATTTAGACTTCAGTACTGTCCAAATATGTGCCTTTCACCCTTTAGACTGTGAAACAAATGTGTTCGTTATGCAGATGGCTAATGGGAGACTACCAGCAATGGTTACCAGGTGTAAATATCTGAATGCACGTGGTTTTCATAAAATGGCCTGATTTCCCAAAGCTAGAACCAAGCACGTTCTCCCAGGGCTCCAAGACTCTGCCACTACTTCTGCGGTGACAATCAATAGTAAAACATTTTATTGTAAACCTGCAGGGAACACTTTTTACTTTGTATCGTGGCTCTCCCAATCCCCCCCCCCAAAAAGTCTTGAAGCGTAACATGCCCCCAGGAGGTTTTATTACCAGGAGATCGTCTGATATAACAGCGGAAGGATCATTCTCTATATACCTGCCACTTTTACTTGCGGCCTAAGCGATCTCTCACTGATCATTTCTGAAAGTAGAACATTAACCTTCAGTTCTACCTAGGTTTGTCTGATATTAATCCCCTTGTGTGTGCTATCCAGAGAGACCTGGAGATACAAAAAAAAAAAAAAGAAGTCCCAAATGATCCTTATCAAACTCTGCATAACACTATCTATATAACTTGTAAAAAAACTACATAGAGAATCAGAAGGGTAATTCTGTCACAACACACAAAAGAGCCATTTAAAAGGGCTGCTCATGCAATACTCAGAGCAAAGCACTGAAATTCAGTAAGTTTCGGTTATATCCTCACATTCTAGCGAAAACTCACTAAGATTTTCAGAAGTCGCTTGTTCTCTGTGTTCTCTGAAGGATACTCATAGAGTCAAGGCGGTAAAACTTGGGTTATTCCAGCGAAAAGCAGATGACACATTGACTACAACAATCTGAACTTCAATTAGCCAGCCTTCACTCTAACCACTGTTTCTCAGACAAATGCATTCACATTTGGCAAAGTACATACGGGCTTTCACCCTGCAGGCAGTGATGGATGCAATTAACTTCACTAATATTGAGACCTACTCACTTCAGTGACTACCAATGTAAGTATTACATTGATGCTCGCTCCCTTGGACTGTGCTTCAGTATCTCAGCAGTGCCACGGAGGCTCTCAAAAGAGCAATCACGTGAGGAAGACCTCTGCATGGAGAAACAGCCCCATTGCATGGTGCATGCTTAGCCTGTGTATGAATTCTCAGGCTATTTTTAGTTTTTGAAACTTCTAATTTCAGATTTGGTCACTTTTTCCCTATCTATTCCTCTTCTCCGCCACCACTCCTCCCATAATGTGGTAAATGAATCAAAATCCCTGAACAATTTAAAAACAGACTCCTGTTCAGTAAGAGTCTGGTAACAATATACAGGTTGTTTGGGGCTCTTCACCACTTACTGAATAATTTCTGCAGGCACCCCAGGAATTACAGAATTGCTTGACCGACAAATCTAAATTAGTCTTTGAGATGGGCTAGTGACTTTATACCATACACAGACATCGCAGGCTGTTATGTCAGTTCCCCGATCTGAAGAGCATAATTCTCACTGCGTCACACACAGAAAGACATGTACTTCTTCAGGCTGCACCATCCAGAGACGCTCCCATACAGCTATGTTTGTAAGCTGTCACTGGACAATCGCAAGAAGGTGCGCAAAAAGCTTCCTGCCTTCCACACACCTGTGTCAACGCTGCTCACAATAATTGGTTCTGAGAAACGCGAGGCCTATTTATTCCTCGATTTCCAACCCCAGAAATCTGAAGAGACAGAAGGTAGGACCGGATCCTACCTACCCTCTGCATTACTACACAGAACAGGGAAATTAATTTGGAATTATACCACACATGTACTTCACTCATCGACTTGTACCCACAGCAGCACTAAAGGCTTGATCCCTCTGGTTTTACCAGTTTATTCTCTTAATGTTCACTATTAGAATAAAGATTCCTGCTAGCCAAGTAATTTTGTAGAGCCTCCCATGACCACAAGCATTACAGGGCCAACTGAAATCAGTGTTTTTCATTTAAGAGATTCTTCTCCCTCACCTGAAAGATAGTAACAACAAACCTGAAGTTAGTCAAGAAATTTTTTTGTCAGTGGTAGAAGTGGACACGAAAAAAAGGGGGAAGGAAGAGGGTAGGGAAAGGAGAGCAAACAGACGAATGCAAAGTCTCTATTTTAAAGCCTGTCTCAGATCATGTAAAGCTGCCAGTGCATTTGGTTAATCCCTCTAGTGCTTCAGTGGAAAAATCACAGCAGGCAGCTGGATACGACATCCAAGACTGCCCTTTCTTGTGTTTTTTTCATTTCTGGCAGCGTACTGTCATACATGCAGCATCTGTCCATTTCCACAGACTGTGGCTGTACATTCAATTGAACTAAAACTGTTCAAGGAAAAAGCGAAAACGAAGGTTCAAAGGGCAATGAATAGCCATGCCTCTTGGAATTCTGCAGGTGTGGGACTCCTGATCCCAGCTAGCTAAGCCTGCTGAAGAAATCACTGCAATTACTTGTAGAGTTTTCCTATTTGCCTACTTCCACCTAATCAGCACCCAGATTTCAAAAGCTTGATAACGTTGCTATCAAAGATAAAGAAAACACGTGATTTCCATAACCTGGTCTCTGATCTTACATTTTAAATGTGGAAGGGGAAAAGAGGGAGAATCATCATTCAGTAAAAAGGATTATTGTTAACACAGCAGTATAAGTACCAGTAATGCAGATACACAATGCAGTCCTCAGGATGTATTTGTATGGATAAAGTACAATTTCCTTTTTCTATGACTGCTATGTTTTTTCTCCAAGAAATATCTGAACAGTATAAGTGTCAGCTCAGTCAGAAACCTCTTTTTTTCATGTGATGGAACTCTGAGGCACTTACAGATCTAATTTGGTATCTTTTAGGGAAATCACATGGGGGGGAGAACTGTACAGATTTATAAATCTGGTCCACTACGATGTGGACTCTATATTATGGCTATTATTAAAAATCATTTTAGCTGTATCTGGTGGCTTCTACTAAGAGTATATCTGAGCTTGGTACAGTTAAAATACTTACAAATATAAAACAAATCACTGCTCCAAAGAGCTCTCAATCTCAATAAATAAAACAGACAAAAAGTGGAAAAGGAAGATGATCCCATTTTGCAGAGAGAGAATGAAACCCACAGCTCTATGCTTCTTAGTACTAGAACATAACAAAAAAAAAACAAAAAAAAATCCAAACCCAGAAGCAAGATCAGGATTAGGCACAAGTATTTTTTCTCAAACTAGCCCTAGATCTGATACTGAAGTTACACTGACTGTGGAAGGACAATAACATTTGAGCTAACATAAAGATTTCCTTGAACACCACTTAAGCAGGATGAATGCCTTCCATGTCCTGTTTCAGACGCTTTGCCACACAGCCATTAGATTCCCCTAATGCTTGTGCTCGTATTTCATATTTCTTTGAGTAACTGAAAATACAAGTATTCTCATGATACTGAAATAACAGCTTATTGTATCTTAAGAAAAAAAATAAGGTAATCTTTTCAGTGCTACTGTTACAGTAAAAGAGTTAAAAACAGCAAGTCACGTAAGCATGGACAGCATAAAGATTTGTAATGTGTTTTGGTTTTTGTACAATAAAGGAAAGAAGCCCCAGGATGTCTTTTATACTGTAAACACGTCTTCAGAGTTAATCACTCTGACTAACACGTAAGTATATTTGACAGGAAAATAAAAACAATTAAAAAAGCATACTTCAAGTTTTGAAGTGCTTATTATAAATATTCATCATGTTGGTCAAGTGTTTGCATAAATTATGGACTCAGATTAAAAGAAAAGTGTTTTAAAAGCCTCTTGGTCAGCTGCAATATTCACAACCAACAGAGGCATAAACCAAACAGGATCAGCAGAGAAAACATATTCTACTCCTTCTGCCCAAAGCTGTTGGGTGAACAAGTTTCTAAAAACTGAAAAGCTTAATCATTATCCTCAGTTAGAAGAAAAAAAAAATAATACTTTTCTCTACACAATGTTTATCTGCCAATGGCACGTTAGGAGTTTCCTACAAAATAGCACACAGATTAAAGAGACAAAAATAGAGACAAAAATTGCACATGATTAAAACCAGAAAGCCCCTTAAAAACATTCAATCACTACGCACTGCTGAAGGACTCAAAAAGGTTTCCAAACCTCTTAAATTCCATGGTGGTTCTTAGCTCAAAAAGCCAGGACTCCAAAACCGAAGATGCAACTGCTGCCCACCACGCTTCTAAGCTGACTTCACACCAAGACACCTTCTCAGCCTGCTGGCACTAACACTTCCTCCTTCACTTGAAAATGCAAAAGAAATAACGAGAAATTCCCACCACCTTCAAGCTGAGAAATGTGGCTCTTCATTAGTCAAAGAGCTGCCAATCTGAATTCAAAGGACCTACTTTCGTGGTTAATGCTGATCATACCTTCTCACTGACAATGAATCCGTCTGTAAGAAACTAGCTTTTTCTGTACTTCACTGTTGTTGGTTGTTCACAGACAACCCTGTTACGCATAAATGTTTGCCACAGGCTCCACCCAGGACACCGGTACCTCGGCTTACCTACTTCACTTGGAAACACATCCCTTCATTTTTTGGTCAGCTCCCTTTACTATCGACTGTAGAGGAACTCTGACAATAGGCTGTAAAAAGTGTATTCTGGAACTTCCTCTGATATGTCCAATCAACAGAATTTTTAATTAACTGACAAATACAGTTTTACATACACCGTAAAGAGTAGGACTGCAGAAGTGCAGCTGAGGACAGAACGTACATGACGTGAGTGAAATTCTTAACGGTTAAGAAGCAATATAAGAGAATAACATAGCTTGCCACTAGATCTTGTTTTCTAACAGTTACTCAAAACAAACAACAAAAATACTCCTTTTACTTGTAAATTTATGTCGTAATAAAAATAAATTTAATAAAATTTCATTAGATTACTTTGATGTAATGTCTTTCTTTAATTTTCAAGTAAGATCTACACTATGGGTACAGTTGGAAATCAAATCTAAGACAAGCCAGCATCTACCTAAATGAACAAATACCTTTTCACATGAAAATGTTTTGCTTGTAGTGTACATGAAGTTACAATCCCCTACACAGCTAAACACTTGGGAAAATTTTCAAGTACACTTCAACAACACATCCAATTTGAAGACACATTCACTATGTCTTTTTAAGAAAAACCTGTCACGACCGCTGTTCTTTAAAGCTTCACTGTGTCTCCTCCATCTTGGAAGATTTTCATTTCTGAATCAGCACTGGGATTCTTGGAGCTATAGATCTAGCGGGTATTCTTCATGGGGTAAAAGGAGGGGAAAAAAAAAGTGGTCACTCTTACTTCACACTTCAGGAGCGATTAACGGCCCAGGGATTAGCTAATATATTAGCTCTAGATAGAAAACTATGATGTTTTACTCAGAACTATCCCTAGACAGTTGCCTTGAATCACCCAAGGTCTGCAGAGTGCTGTCTTTCCTACATTTGCAAAGCATTGAAAGTAAAACAAATCTCGCACTTAAGTCCAAGCAAAACGCGCACAGGCACACCTATTTCATAAACTGGAAAATTCTTTCCATATTTGGTGCTTTTTGCCTGTCTTCATTGTGATTTCAATCTACAGACATTACACCACTAGAATGGACAGAAATTTTGAAATTAAATTGAAAATCACTTTTCTGAAGTTAGAAAAACTGATTAAACCAGAACAGAGGCTGAAAATGAAATACAGTAGCTCTTCCAGTAGTTGCTGACTTTCGCCGAGACCTCAATACAGTCAAGAAAATGTCTTCTAAATATCTATTAAAAAATGGCAAAAACAAATGAGGAGAGGAAGAGCAAGATGGAAGCAAGACAGACGGGATGGCAGAGCTACATTATCGTAAACTGGGAATGAACAGGCTATTTCTGTCTACTGCTATTCTGTACTGAAAATGTATCATTTAAAAGGTTATGGACTGAAAGAGGAGCAAATCCTGTGCACCCTGCAAAAACCCAGAACAAATCTTCAGCCCTAACACACTCACCAGGTTGCTGTGATGGTCCTATGCTCCGTAACTCTCCCATCAAAGCCAGGGCATCTGCCCACTTCCTAATCAGCCCTTTGACAGAAGGCTATTGCAGGAATCAGAATTTCCCTGCTCAGTAAGGGGACAGACAGACCTTTGCTGTAAGTAACCAAAATGTAATAAAGTTAAAATGTGTATTTTGCCTGGTCTTTCTGCCTCCAGTGCATACTTCACAAAAGAACCATAGCTGGATTTAAAACCAGGATAGCTCATCCACTAGGCAATGACATAATCTGTAGACCAATTTTTGAGAACTAAACCAGACCTCATTATGAATAGGGAAAAATTTTACTGTTTGTTTTTTCAGAACTGTCAGCTGCATACAGGCGATTGAGAATAAGTTCTTTTTTTCATGTCTGTAGCCTTTAAAAAGTAACGAGCCTACTCGTATAGAGGCTACTTTTTGATAAAGAACTTTGAAACAAACAGGTCTATCGTGTGATAAATTACATGCATGTATACATACTCTGTTTTGAGGACATTCTAGGGTATAAAAGCCCCAAACAGGATTGTAGGGAGCGGGAAAAGAAAGGATTTCAGTCCTGGAGTACAATCTACATTTCATTCCAGTGAATGGAAATCTTCCCTTTGATTTGAAGAGAATTTGCATTCTACCCAAAAGTAGCTATAGGTCCCAATTTTTAAGCACACCATTTGGAAAACTTCTCAGAAAGTCTACTTTATGTGTTACGGTCAGCCACTCTTGAGTTCATCTTATATTCCAAGATTTGTTTAAGCCACATGTGTGCATTAGTATTCTAGTACATATGTGTAATATATACTTACATGAGCAATTTTAATTGAATTAAATTTTGACTGTAATACTTTTTTGTATGTGTTTCTACAATGAATAGTGCAAATAGTGCTTCAAACATGCATTCATACATTTCTTTCACTAGGATCAGCATTAGGTACATCGAATTGGTGAAACACGGGAGCAGGTCACCCAGAGAGGTGGTCGATGCCCCTTCCCTGGAAACATTCAAGGTCAGGTTGGTCTAGTTGAAGACGTCCCTGCTCACTGCAGGGGGGTTAGACTAGATGACCTTCCAATCCAAACTGTTCTATGATTATATGATTCTATGAATTACTGGGGTATTGTACTATATTCTCGCATATTTTAACCAATATTCTTAATGCTGTAATAGCAGGAATCAATCAACTTTATAATCAGTTGGTAAATTTGTAAATGTACATCTTTGGGTACCTGCCTGCGTAAAACTGCATATGCACAGGTTTCAGATTTTGGAAATAAGGGCTATAAATCATGTGCTCCAAACGGCAATCCAATGACAGCCATCAAATGGTCAGAGATAATTACAAAAGGTTCCCTGTTTCTAATGCACCCCTGCAATCCACAATACTATACACAGTACAAATTAATCTCAAAGATTCTGGCACACTGAATTACAAGACTCCATCAGAATATGATACCCAATAAGACAGATGATTGGTGTGATAAGAAGAAATGGGTATTACAATGTAACTCACTCTACTCTCCTTAGCGCTGGCATACATGAATTTACATCAACATAAAAACTATTGCAAAACATACATCCGGCCGTTTCTTCATAAGCAAGAGAAAATAGTTTATCTGTTCACTAGACAAGGAAGAAACACTATAAGCCAGGGAGCGGACAGAAATCAGGATGCCCCAAAGCCTTCCTGGAGTCCCACCAAAGACACTTTAGTATGGGGAAATTTGCCTTCCACAGCCAGCCTTTTCCATTCCCTCTGGACTGGAATGAACAATCTTCAACAAAACCTTAAAGTGTTTCGCTTTTTAAAAGAAGGTGTTGGACTGAAATGCTTAACCATAAAGACCAGCTCGTCTTTCTTTTAGACCAACAGTTGTGCCCACTTAAGAGGCAGCAAATGGGTACTGTGGTTTTCTTTTAAAAACTAAAAACGAGAAGTGGAGAAAGAAATATATCCCCTTATTTCGTTCAAATTGCTAGTACTTCAGGAGCTTCTGAAGCACTGGACTGTTTTATTAAAATTGCCTCTTGGTAACATTATAGCATTGCCAAAAAGTACTGCTCACTGCAGTGATTAAAAAGTTACTCTTTTTCTTCGGAAAGCTTTGAATTGTTTGGTCTGTCCCCCCAACAGTAGCAAGCGAGCAAAGGGCATGTTTTTAAAAAATAAATTAAGACACATAAAAAGCTTAGCACAATGGAATTGGATCCCTGTCTTCCCCCAGTAAATATATCTAATATCACATGCCTGTTCAGAGTGGGAAGCAGGGATTTCCCCTCAGTAACCTCTGCAAGAGCCAGAGAGAAGGGAATGCAATTGTTCCCCATCTCATTGTATGCCGTGATGCCAGCCCCATGCTGGTGATCTCTCATGTTACATAAAGTGCTCTCCCGCGGTGCCAACTGCCTGCCGTGTTGTCTGTATCCCGTTACACAAAGTGTTCTCCTGTACCGCCATGCACTCTGCCAAAGCACTGTGCTTTCCTACCACGCTCCCCGTTTTCAAAACACCCTTTGTTTCCATGCCTGCTCCTGCCCACATCTTAAAAGCCACCTCATGATTAAAACAAAACAAGAATACTTCTCACTAAACAGTGATTTTGCAGTTACATTGTAAAACAAGAAAGAACACAAACTAATTGTTGCTCGGGGATCTTGGAGGATGTGAGAGAACTGTGCCAAAGGCTCCCATTAAAGACAGAGCTGCTGAACAGTCGTCCGCAACTCGGACGCTGCACCTACACGCGTCTCTCATATAAGCGTTGTTCTGAAGATAGCGTTTTATCTGTCTCAACATTTTCCTAAGGCAGTCCTGAGATCAACTGTACTGCTTAAGATGAAAGCACTCCTGGAGTAAAACACACTCAGAATAGCTGTCTCTCGTGACGTACTGCACTAACACATTGCCAAAGGGCTCTGTTGCTCCAGCGATCTGGAAACACGCTGTATCATCAAAACGGTGCAAGAGTGATGACGTGTTACCGGAAAGATGGCAGCGGTACAGGAGGAGCACATCTAGAAGCAGAGTTCACCTGCCTGCAGGCTGGCAGCCAATTCATACAGTACGGCAGAACAGAAACTGCTCTTCGAGGTGGCCTTGCGGGAACAAAACTGCTAAATCCGCTGCCCTGGCACTACTGTTTCTGGGAACTGAAAATGGCAAGTCTTACCTGCACATAGATAAAGGTTAGGCAAAGAGTTTCCAAATTGAGGAGAGGTGAAAGAGAAATTGAACTATCAAATTTTTGTGAAGCCACGGAAAATAGAATCTCACCTCCCAAGGCTCATGGCCTTTTCTACACAGTGCTTTGTGGAGAGGGACTGACAGCCAGCAATAGTACAGATTCTCCCTTGAATCACTGTATGAGGCTCAGAGGTATTTTAGTATAAATCTTTCTTTTGTTATTTTTGTTTTTTTGTTTTTTGTTTTTAAAATATTTCTCCGATCTCAAATAACCCTCTTTAGTAGCTGGTAAAATGTTCCATCAAATATCATTGTACTCCACCTTCAGGAACGAAGAAATCCCCCAAACGAGCAAACATAGCTCCACCTGGTCTGTCTCACCTACAGGGCCAAGCTTAACTACAGGGATGAAATGTCAACTTCTCTGAATCAAACAGCCTTGCTCCCAGTCACATGATGTAGGGAAGGAGGATGCTTTACTTCTTCATTTAAATCAGTGCCTCTTCAGACTTTGCTACAAGGACATGGGGCAAAGTCCTGATGCCAGACATGAAGCATGCGGATAGGTTTGTAAGTATCCGCTTCCCTGCAGTTCTACACCAGACCTCACACTACAGCAGACAAATACCAAAACCAAACCAACAAACAAAAAATAGAGCTCCATACAATCTTTCAACACTATTTGTCTAGGAAATCGCCATTGGTGGGTTCTGTTTTGGTGAAAACGTGACCTGTACCTTGCAAAATTTGACTTAAACAGAAAGTTTACAAGAAAATAATGACAAGGCTCTGCTTGAAAAGGTTCAAAAAGATTCAAAAAGTTTAAGATTCAAAAAGCATTAAGAAAATCCCAAACTCTGTCACCCTTATACAGAGGAACTGGGAGGGAAACAATATTCTTGCCCTCATCCAAAACCCACAGCAGAGACATTCCATTTGTTACTACTAGCTTTGAATTGGGGACAAAATTGCTCAATTTTTGTGCTACAATCAGCCTCTCCTAGAATCTTGTAAGAAAATACAGCGTCTTTAAAGACAGCTTAATAGGAAAAAAAGGAAAAAAAAAATAATAGATAGTAGCCTCATGGTGCATAAACACTATGGAAGTGATTTATTTTTGAAAGTTAAAATAATGCAACCAATGTGTCCTTTCTAGGTAAGACTTCTGCTGTAATGCTCCTTTTCTTGCACTCTATATTGTGTCATACTGCACTATACATTCTTTATCCCCCTCTATTGCATCCCTAGGGTCAAAAGGCAGAAGACAGAAAAAAATTCCTGAAATAATATCCCCAATAAATTGCTACTAACTATTATAATTCAACATGGGCATATAAACGGCACTTTAAAGAAAATTGAATTTGTTGAAAATTAAAGCAAACCCAGTATTACTTTGAACAAGAGGCTCACTGATTGTTGTCAGATTTCCATTATAAAATAGTTTTTTTTGTTTTATGTGTTATATACCCTCTGAGGAAAGGAACTGTACCTCAAAACATCTGGGTGTTCAGAATCTTTATTTTTAAATACAATGCTCCACGTCCATAAAAGTCTGCTTGGAAGCCAAGGAATTTATAACAAGGTACATAACAGCAAACCTGAAAGAAGGCTAAAGACGAAGAAAAACAGAGGTTGTACCCATTAGTTAAAAAAATAAGAAGAGAGCATAGAAGTGAAAGTGACCTTAATTTGGGGACAAATATCTGTGGTTTAATTTAGTGTCGTCTTCTCGCTATCTGCGGGTGTACGGGCACTGAAATACGCAAGACAACAGCCTAATAAACAGCCATTTATTCTGTGGAGCAGGCATATTGTTTTCAGTCTACTGCATGGTTCTTTCGTTTTATTACTGTACTATGTTACACTGAGAGCATGAAGAAGGGACTCTGCTATCTGGATTCTAAGGAATTTTTTCATGCACAGCTTTTCTTTTCAAAATACATGTTCTGTTAGGACAACAAGCTTACGCATCTTATTTTAAACTAAGTGCTATATAAACTGGAATGCTGTTAAATATTCTCTTACAGTATAAGCCATGACTAAATGTGCCTCACTAACACTCAGCGTATGTCCTGGGTGTGTTTCAGCCTTGTGCATTCAACCACCTGTGAAGCGTGCTTATAATCCACTAATGTACACCCGGGAGAAGCTTTTTACTATTGGGGACTGGCTCATTACTTTTCCATTACAAAAAAATGTAAACACTCATTTTTGGTTGGGTTTATGCAACCTATCCTTTTATTACAGAATGTAATTTCCAGTGAGGGGTGGAAAGGTGAAGGTTGTCATTGGTTTTTATCTAGGTTGTCAAAAATCTTGGTTTTTCTATTACCTAATGGATTTATTTTCTCTCTCTCTGCCCTTAGCTGCAGAGGTTTTACTACTCATCTATCGCTGTATTTGGCATTCATCCTTTCATTAAAAGCCGAGACCAACATGCCAAAAGGGCCGCAGAGTTGTAGCTTAGAAAGAAAACTTCATAAGACAAAGAAGAAGCAATTAAAAATATTGTCCCTTACAAAGACCACTTCCTGCACCCACTCCCTGCTCTACTACCTATCCCATTCTCATACATTCATACCTTATTTCAACCCATCAGGATTTCTCCCACACGCACAAACAGTCTGATGGAGACATGAAACCTCTATATGCATGACTAAGGTGAGCACTGCTGTGATTTTTCTAAAAAGACTCACCCAGTCAGTCAGAGTGTAGTTTTGAATAGTCAAAATCCACATCCAGAATTGGATCGTTTACATTTGCAAATGCTTCCCAGTATTTTAGCTCTGTCAGACCCCTCCTGACGATCCCTCTGGGCCTGGCGACCGCCATCTTTCTTGCAGGCGTAAGAGCAGGTGGAGCAGAGGAACTGGCAAACGCTTTGCTTCAAGGATACTGCTACGGCACGCAGGGACTGGCGACCAGCAGTCTGCCTGTGTGCACACACAGCCAGTTTGTCCAGGCAACCCAAACTGCACAGTTAAACTGCACGCACAACGATTTTATGAACAATCCTGGACTTCACAAGTTTTGGAAGTTGGGCTCTGTAACTATAAAATTATACACTTGATATATATGAGTAAGTACAGTAAATAGAGTATAATTAGAACAGAATACAATGTACTATTTCTCACTGCATTTTATTCTTACTTCCCTAGAGCTACAAAATGAGCTTCTAATGAGCTTTGGGTAGTCACATAAATAGAAAATCTAACGTTGTAATGCCTGATAGTGATCTAAACTGCTTAGATATGTTTTGTATTATACCACAAACAGTGGTTTGTTCATGGAATGGAACAAAATTTCATGTGTTACTCATACTTTGGCCCTAGGCACGCATGTGTTGAAACCATAATCCCCAACGTATTTCAGAATATGTTTGGACAACCTAAGTTGCTCTGTGAAAATGACCCAAAAGGAAAACCCCCTGTCCATTAAAAACACAAATTACTGAGAGCTCAATGTTTAAGTGTAGCCTACAGCACATAAAGAAAAATTTCCAATACACTGTTTATTTTCCCACTTAAAAAGAAAAAAGAAGAAGATGAGAAGGATGCATTCAGGAACCATATAGGAAAGCTGTAAACTAGCTGTACATGGATAAACATTATACCATTCCGTCCAAAAGAAACAAAATATTCTATGCCAAGACAGGAAACCTCCTTACTAAAATGTCTTCGAACATGGCTGTACAGATATACCCTGATTTCATATAGATGGGTCCTCCCCTAAGATTTGCAACAGCCGTTTTCTTTTTCACTTGTGGGCAGGATGACACAAGAAGTCAGGGAAGAGTACTGCCAGCAGCAGGAAATGTTTTCCCCGCTGTAGTGGTTCCTTACAGATACCAGGCAGACCCCTGTACGGGAAGTATAAGTGGCGTTACCCTCCCAACACCTCTGCAAGGCAGGCGGATAAACAGACAGGTAGACAGACAGACTGACAGGTTGGTGTCCAGAGACTCAGTGAATTACCAAAAGTAAAACAAAGAATTTGCTGCAGTCGAGAAATGAATCCAGATCCCCCAAGTTCTTGTCCAGTGTTTCAGATACAAAGCCATGTTCAAAAAGTGGTACTTCTTTACCAGGTAACAACTAATACATTTATACTACTTTCAGCTATTTATTATTTTCCCTGCAGAAGCTGAAGCTTCAGTAGATTACTTTAGTAGCCCCTTAAGTGCCCATTTTATGCAGATGAACCTGAACTGGAGCTTAAAAACAAAGAATGTATGGATTGAGAAGGCTTAGGCATAAAAGAACCTGAACTGGAGCTTAAAAACAAAGAATGTATGGATTGAGAAGGCTTAGGCATAAAAGTCCACCTCTACATTCTTCAAAAATACGTTTTTATGCATTACCTTCCTGTCCAAAACTGGGAACCCAAACAAAAGAGATTCGAATTTACATTATGTATTTGTATTAATCCTTTTTGCTTTTGCTTCTTCAGAGTAATTCAAGAAATAAGCAGCCCCTTTCTGCTGTTTATATGAGCATGGTTATGCATGTAACTAGAAAAAGCATTAACATCTGATTTGAAACTCACAGGGATAAAAAAGGTCAACTACTCATCATAAAAGGTTTACTGTAAGATGGTATACTGCACATTAAAAATTAGCAGAAAGTTACAGTGATTAATTCTATTGTATTTTTACAACAGGAAAACAAAACAAAAAATTGAAAATATTCACTTGAAATTAAAAAATCCCTTCTGGGAAGGGCTGCATTTCAGTTTACACATAGCACCATTTTACACTACGTTGGCTGTGAAAAGGGATTTTCAGCTGGTCTTTAGTGGGATTTATGCTAGTTTTAAGGCCTTTTGCATAGCCAAAGGAGTGTAAGGAGCCTTGATGTAAATGAAAATCTGTTCTTTAATGTACACGCTCCTCAAAGTAATAAAGATTTTATTATTTTAAAGGCTATGTACACCCACTGTGCAATAGCAAATATGCATGTTGTAAACACAGTGGACCAAGTTCAGACATGATGTAAGCATGTGTAACTCGACTGACTTCAAAGGGACCACTTGTGAAACAGAATACTACTTAGCATGGCTACGGGCTGCAGGATCCACGCAAAGTAATCACGTTACTTTAAATAGAATTTTTGAGCAGTATAGTGTTACGTAACATCAGAAAGTAAAGCAGAACGGGGCTGTCAGTAATCTATGTGGTCGAGTATCAAAAGAACTGCTTCTGACTTCATGCGAGACACAAAAAACATTTCAAGCAGACTGAAAAGGGCAGACACTGAGAGTGCTGAGATGTCATTTCAGAGCAAGAACGGCCACCATCGCTTTAAACAAAAAAAGGCTAATGGTTCATCTACACTGGTCCTGCATGTAAGAAAAGCAACTATTGTACAGGCAATGTATGGAGAAAAGAGAAAACGGGCAAGGACCAGGACCCCAGAGCCCTGGGAGATAGGACCACGATCAGGAAAACGATGAGAAAGACCAGCCAGGACACTGGTACAGGCACTAATACACAGAGAGCAGAAGACCAGGCAGTAGGTGGCACTGACCTTGTGGATTGTTTTACAGAACTGTGTTCACTCATAAATTTTCAAGTTGCAGCTCCTGCACTACCTCGCTGTATTCTTACCAATCAGAGTGCTTTTGGAAAATAAAAAACCGAAGCGGTAACATAGCATGTAACACCAGTTACTTTCTCTTTTTAATTTCTTTTTTTTCTTTTTTTTTTTTTTTTAAAGAAGAGCTAGGGCATTAGATGATTCACAACCATGAAGACATTTCACCACGGATCATCAATTTGCAGAGTAAGAGCTTGAAATCAATTGGAAACAAAACTCAGCAGAGAAACCACAGGCAAGCAATGCTGCTGAAAAAAAGACATTTAAGAATGGAATCAAAAAAGATGGTCAAAGAGAAAAGGCCTTTCTGAAATAAATACATGGAACCGAGCTTCTGACTTTCTGTGCAGATAAGCCTCATTCCCCGGCGTGGCCTTTGGAGCATTGTTGGACAACGAAGATTTCATCTGCCAAAGCCACTGCAGTATTTAGGCAGAAGTTGTTCTGACTTACAGGAGAAATGCACATGGACTTCTCTTCTGAAAGCTGAACAAACTGCTGCATCCTTTCAAAACCCCACCAAAGTCACTGTTTTGCTCAGACAAACTCCAGAGGCATTTTATTTTGTCAATTTAAAAGTTTGCAAAAGCAGACAAATTTCATGAAACAAGGGAGGATTTATTTCTTTCGGCAACAAGGGAAATGCTGCAAGTGTTCTTTTCTCACAGCATGAGCAAGTGGTTGACTTACTGCTCCTTTTCTGTCAAGAGATATGGTGACAGGAATAGTCTGTGACCTGGGCAAGAATGTGAAAAAGCAACATTTGCAGCCGTTTTGCAACTCAGTTTGAAAAAAAATTATCTAAGATGGCTTCCTAAGTTAATATCAGATATGAATCTCAAAGTAATGTGAAAAAGCACTACTAATAAATACCCATACAAATATAAAAGCTATTTGTCAAATGCCAAACGTATTCATACATGAGAACAGCCCTAAATGGTCACACTGCACTGGAATATACTCAGAGACAGGCCAACTCCCCAAAGTGTCAAATACTGATTCATTTTTAAATGACATTTATTGGCCTCAAGAGAAATACAGCTGATGCAGTATTTGAATTTTGTCCAGAGTACAACTCTTCTTGTTTGATCACTCGTTTGGTTCTCCCCATGCTTTGATGATATCCTGAAGTTTGTACAACTTGCTTACTTAACTGATATTTTTGCCCAGTCAAGGACTGCAAGAGCATACAATGTACAAGGGAGTAACGAAGCCACGCTTCTAAAGGTTGATTCTGGGGACTCAGCAAATAAATGAAGATAGTTTTGACATGTTTCGTGCTTTGGGAGTGTGCCAGAGAGCACCTTCCATTCAAAATGAATACATGTATTATTCATGAAAATTTGACACTGCCCAAATAACCCCCCTATGAGTAGTTCCCCAAAGACTAATGTAGTGATGAGTGTATTAGTAAGTCTTTCACAGCAGTAAGTAGTGATATTGAAAGCTTGTCTTGAAAAACATCAGCCATCTCTTGGAGACACTGAAGACTTTATCTTAATAACTGACCCGAGGAAAAAGGACCATTGCTACACGTATATACTTGGCCCTTAGAAAACCAGCCAGGAAATAAACATTTGATGCTTTTTATATTGGCGTACTTCTATGACAGTGGGTTTTCAGTGTTTGGCCTGTTACAGACAACATAAAGGGCCAAGCCTCAAGCTGCCATACATCCACAATTCCATACACCTCCAGGATCACAGCACGTTATTTAGTAAATGAAATACATCCATACCCTGAAGGATAAGCACACAGAGTTCTAAAATTATTCTGTGTATGCAGCTCTGGGGTGACCACACAGAAAAAAGTATGTGATCACAAATCAGTTGATAATTAGGAGGCTGAAGCAGACCAAAACAAATTTTATTTTAAATTCTGTATAATTATCAGCCCAGATTTGTACTACAATGTGAAGAGAAAGAGTGCTGTAATTTGAATCCTCAATAACAGAATAACTACTGATAAACATTAATATAGAAATTCTGAATGACTTTGAACGGCAAATTCTTACACCTCTGTGTAATCTAATATTCGCCTATTTGCCAATGTATGATCATTTTTATTGTACTCCTGTGACAATACAAAAGCTTGCCTGTGTATTTAAATGTCTTTGAAACATCACAATATTGAATTCTACAAAAAAGCTATAAAAAGGAAGCCTGTAAAGAGTAAGATGTTATTCCGAATTTGCATGATGCTTTGCTGCTTCTGCAGTCTCGCTTGAAATAAAGGTGTCAAAAGCGTTCCTAGCTATTGAACAGAACATCACTGTTTGTGGCTTTACTTTTTAGCAGCAAGATATGAAAAAAAACCCCTAGCTTTACCCTATCAGGTAGAATTCCCTATGCTCTGTCTTGAAGGAACTTACGCTACCGGGTGGGGCGAGAAATGTGATTTGAAAGATTGACTCGAAGGAGAATTTAAATTACATGTTGCTTTTAGCCTGATGACATGCTGTAAGGGGAAAGCTGGGGGGGTAATTTAATTCATGTTACTCAACTACCCAGAGCAGCCTTCGAAGTCAGGACCCCAAGGGGAGCACGCAGGTAAGGGTGGTGGCATGGTGGGCGCCCGGCTCTGTGCCCCTCATCCACCGCTGCCCCTCCCGGGGAGGATTCGGTTGGCTTCCAGGCCTCAGCCAGGCTGGCTGGGCAAGTCTGGGACGGGGAAGGAGAGGGGACAGCGAGGTCACTTTGGCAGCTGTGCATGTGCAAGGTGCCAGCAGTCCTGATGCGGAGCTGCACTTCAGCTGCTTCCTTGCACCAGGAAGTCTGCAGCCTGGCAACCTGGGATCGAATACGTGCTCAAAAAACAACTCAGCATACATTGGCAGAATCATTTTGAAGTCATCAGACTGCACAGCAAAACCTCTGGTACAAAATATACCAATATCTCTTGGTATAAAAATAATCCTTGATGAGACGTGACAATCAGGAAGACAAAGAAAGGAAGGAATGGCGCGTCCTACCAGGTTCCTGGCCTGCCTGCCTGCCTCCTCTCAGATTCTGGAAAAATACCCTGAAAATTTGTCATATCTAGTAGCATGTCCCAGATCTATTTATTGCTTGTGTGTTGCTTTGCCAAAGAAAGTGTCAATTTCAGAAGCTCCCCAAAAATTCATATCTGAAGAGCTGACATGCTGCCCCATTAGCCTTGAAGTAAGCAAAATACCTCTGAGCATACAATAATGGCTTACTTGGATCCAGTTCTGTCATTCACTGCACTTCAACTCTGCCATATTCTTTTGTTTACTGAAACTAGGATAAAATCCCAATGCCCTTGACATATAGAAATCACAAGTACAACAATGGAAAGAAGAGCAAAACAATTACTAGACAGACTACAGGAGACGACTAAGAAAATCCATGTATTGCACAAACAGTGCAACTTTCGGAGATAAGGACATTTCTAAAATCCAGTTTGAGATTTGGTTTCTGAAAAAAAACACAGTTAGAGCTTTGGTTCAGATCTGCCTCTTAAAAAAGGAAGATAAAGTATTGTTCAATGTAGAAACATAAGAAACTGCGTCAGGTTCAAACACTAATGGGAACTGAAAGCACAAATACTCTAAGGTGTAACAAATCCTGTTGCTATAAAATGTTAGCAGACATTTGACTTTATTCTTTAGCCACAGAAATAAATTTGCCTCCTTCCTTTTTGCATGTTTCTATTTCTGAATAACTTGTAGAAACTAATCCTACCCACTCAGATTATCTTTACGGCAAGTATAGCATTCTCAACAGCTAGAAACCAAGCATTCCTCCAAGGAGTAAACAATAGCTAGGAGAGGAATTTCAGCCCATTCTTTGAAACAGATAATCCAGAGAAGTTTCCACTTCTGAAGTGTTTTCGGGAATAGTGGGAGATGTTCCCATCTGAGAACCTGAGCAGTAAACCCCTGCATACTGAAGAGACCAGCTATTCAGACACCCGAGGCCACACACTGTGGGCAAACCCATATTGCAGTCAAAGAGAAACCAGAGCCCCTTAAAAGACCTAGCCTGGATACTGCTAAGAGTAGAGAAGTAGCACACACCAGACTCTGCAGAAGTCACCTATCCTCATATCTGAGAGGACAAGGCCAAGTTAGTTTTTTCAAGTTTCCCATGGCCATTTATTAAACAGTTAAATGTTACGTTAATACATGCTCCAGCTGCGTCACTGACTGACCTGTTACCGCTGCATGGCATTAATGGCTCCATTCGGTCTCCTGCAACTGCCTGCAGTATCTTTAAGCAGTACTGTCTGAAACTTCCCCATCACATTGTTAACAAAAGGGGACCACAGAGGGGAAAAAAATATAAATAAACTATTTAATCCCTCCTCATATCCACTTCAATTGCATTGCCTTACTCTTCCAGAACAGCCCACACCTACAGGCTTCCAGTGCCTACAGACCAGGAGAGATGTAGCACATTTACAGCTTTAACGCCTCTGTTGGTTAATAGAATTTTTTGACACTACTTGCTTGCTCTGCCCGTACAGCTGAAACAACCATACAGCACAACACAGTCTTTACATCAAGGATTTAACATTGGTATCCCAGCAAAAGTTTCTGTGCAGTTCAATTACTTGAAAGTCTTGTAAACCCAAAAAACAAATAGGAACCATGACATGTATACATATATTAAACAAGCCACACAATTCATAGACACAGACATTATGCAATTATAGGCTAAAAAGAAAAAAAAAAAAAAAAATCTGTATCCTGTAGCTAAAAAACCCCAGCATCCTCTATCAACAAAACTAGTCAGTGCAGTTCCCTACGATCACCTTTAAATGTGATTCCATTTTGCCCTGCAAATACCATTTCTAAAGGTGAAATACTGCTACTGGAAAGTCCAGTAAATGGATACACTGGTGGCAACCCCTGTTGCACAAATTTTGCTCATGAGGAATTGATTGAGAACACTTTTTCATTTCCCTAAAAAACACCAACAGCCACCAGTGAGCATGAGAATTTTATGGTCAAGCAATCTGCATCTGGGAATGGGCCCTCAAGAACTCACTCTGCCACTGTGAAACCTAAGAAGCTTCAAAACAGCACATTCGTTGGAGGCTGGAAGAAAAAAAAAAAAAGCAGAGTGCTCACAACACCATGTAAAGGCAGTGAATATTGCAGTAGGTGACCACACTGGTTACATGAAGCAGAAGAGTCTTCTCAGCACTTATGTCACTGTCTTGCAAAAAAAAAAAAAAAGGGAAGGAACTTCTACACCATTAAACCCAATCCTCTGCTACGATCAGCAACCACAGTACACAATCCCTTTTGTATTAGTCTACAGTCTCCATTTAACCTAAGTGACTGGTATTTCTTGCATAACAAGGAATGGGGGAGTGTAGTGAATACTTCCCTCTGAAGGAGTATGTATGAGCAGCAAGGTCTAAACTTACAGCTGGATCCCATGCATGGTGTTAAAAAGGAACAAACTTCTCTTCTCCATTCCAGCCCTCCTTTCTTTTTTTGTGTACTGCTGTGCATGCCAGTCACAGTCTGGCCTCTGAGACAGATGGGGGTGGGGGGGAGAGGGAAGAAAAAATACATTAACTCTTCTAAGTAAAAATCAACAGATTTGCAGCTGAAATGAGAAATAAATCAGGTCTGCATGTTCTACTTTGCATGAGGAAATGGTTTTCCTGCAAATAAAAGCTGGATGTTCTTAAAAACACATCATAACAAAATGACAGGAGAATAATGAGAAATGAGGTAAACTGTTGCCAGATTGGTACCTCAAAGCTGCTCAGGGATGGCGCATTCCCTAACCCGCACCTGAATCAAAACACAGAGCAAATGCTAAGCTGAAACGGACCTCAGGAGAAGGTTGAAATAAGATGAATCCTGATCCCTTGAGGTGACAAAATAAAGATTGTAAATGTATGACCAATCACTTGATGATAAAGTTTAGTAGAAACCTCAGGTATTCTATCCTTTGACCAACGCTGGCAATTTCTCCTTCACAAACACAAATGAAGGGAGTTTTTTGACGTCTTTCATTGGCAGTGTGTGTTTTTGTTGTTGTTCTGCTTTAAAGTGATTAAAAAAAAAATTTTATGACTTGACCATTGCTCATGACCATTTATGACTTGACCACAGACTCTCAAAGCATTTCAGAAGGGTATTTCTTGGTGGCGGTGCAAATTTATTATAATTGGGTTTGCCCTGCTTTTAGTGGAATCGCCACATGGATACATTTGGTTTGTATAATGGGTAAATGGGTACATCTTATCTTCTACTTTACAAACAGTATTACTAGATCATCGATAAGAACATAGCTTGCATGTATAAACATCAGTTTAACATCTGTTTGTGGTGATAGGTTGGACTATGGAACAAGACAGACAAGTTATTTTCCACCTTTAGTTCTGATTCAGTAACAAAACAAAGTTGTACTTTGTTCCCAGTACTGCAGGGTAATATTTATTTTAGGCAGGTGCTTTACTTGACCATATTTTAAAATGATGCAAACTTAAACTGACTAAAAATAAAGTCCATTGAGTAAAAAATCAATAGAAATTTTACCTCTAGCATCAACAGGGCTAGAAGTTAGCCCCTGACATCAATCCCTCAAGTTATATTGCTTTAAGCAAACTAAAGATTACACCTTTAGTTACACTTATTTAAACTTGTCTTAAATTAAGACATAAAGACAAAGAGTTTTACCCTAATTTCACCATAATCTGAATTCTTCAGGGATACCGATGGACTTCCAGGTGTTCAGGTCTCTAATAAACTCAGCAACTACTGAAGTGCCTACAACCATACTGAGGACGTAATCTGTATAACTGGGGGTTTCAAAATCTCTGCCCAAATGAACAGTCTACTTTGAGGTCTGCCATCTTCCACAAGGTCAAAACCTCTCAAAACCATGGTAATATTAAAGAGTCTACTTCAATACTGTATTATAATCAGACAGTGGTAAACCCAAGTCCTCAACTGCAGGAACCAACGTTTTGAATTGCAAGACTAGAGCTCTTTCAAAGGAAGTGCTGTGTTCTTGCCACTTTTGAAAATTCACCATTACTTTCTTGAAGAGACCAGATTGTTCTAATAACGATACCCAAGCAGATTTCTTTATTTTCTCAAATACTCTGAAGTATACTGTACAATGTACTTATTTCAGGAGACTTGCTGTGGATTGATCTTTTAAATATATCGTAAGTAAAATCCTGAACTCTCTCATGATTCAAAAGAGAGAGGGGAAAAAAAAGTGTGGCTCATAATAACTTAATTCAGAGAAATGATGTAAAAGCTCCAGGGATTAAACAGATGCATGGATGTTCTCTCAGAAAGTCCCAAAACAGATTTGTGCTAACAAGATTAAATTTCATACCTTGGGATGCTTGAGAGTTGATTTTGCATGTCTCTTTTGATATAAGTGGTCTCCTTGACTTCAGTGGGTCTAACTGCATGAGCAACAATGACTCGTGAGCTTGAATATGTGAAAGTGCCTTTATAGGGCATAATAAAATATGCCCAACTCTAATATATATTTAACAAGAGCCCTTGAGGAAATTAAGATCAGAAAGAGTAGTATAGCAGCTGAACAGTAACAGGAATCAACCATGAAGTATAAAAATTCGCAAGTAGCAATGTTGAAGACAAAAAGATGGATCACATGTTTAACAAACACCACATCAACACAAAAATCATGACTTACGCAAAGCGAGGGCTGGCTGCTATTTGATAAGACTATATTATTTCCATTCTCCATGTAGGAAACTTTGGAAATTAACATATGTTTACCAAATAATTACAATCCTGAGATTAATCATCATGAATGCTGACCATGTCATGCCTCCAACAGTACCTAAAAATATGATTGAAACAGTGGGCTGTTTTGCTAAATAACTCCATCTCTCTTAGTAAAGTCTCTCACAGCCACATTCTCCCTTTTCATTAAAATGTTTTTCGCTCTGCTGTGACAGAAAAGAGACATCTCCTAGTTTTTGGTGAGCAAAATAAAATTACTGTAAAAAAAAAAAAAATCAGGAAACAGATAACTTCATCTAATGTACTAGCATTATCAGGTTAAAAATAACAGCTGCATTTGCCTCAGTGCCTAGTGGTATTTGCAGAGTAAATTCGGATTGAAGAATTCCAGAGTATTTCTACGCATCTCAGTGGAGTTAGACTAGCTGTGCACCCTTATAACCAATGAAAGAATATAGTCTGGAATTACTAATATATCCTAAAACCATTAAAATTCATACATATGATCATTACTAAGTAATATTTTAATGAAAATACTTTGTATCTAACTCCCAAACGTAAGCTTTAATTGTACAGAATCATTTCTGTGGAGTTCAGCTGTTCTAGTAAGTCCTGGATAACAAAGAGGTAAAAAAGATATCCAGATGAGTAAAGGGCATAGGCTTTGAAATGCTATGCTATATCTCCCAAAGGAATGAGTTGTATTTCTACCTTGCATAATATATATATATATGCACTATGTATTTAAATTTGTCAAAGGCTGAAGTGAAATCTAGCAACAAGAACTTGAAAATTTTTATTTCATCTGGACTTTGCACTATTTCTGTCACATCATGGTATACATGTTCTAAAAGAATCAAGGTACTACAGAGGACGAGTTGCCCTCATCTACTCTGCAATCTTGCTAAAAGAAAGAGACAGGACACGAGATGAGACAGGAAGAAGCATGGGTATGACTTAGGAGGGCACTGGCATGAAATGTACATTCAACCAAAACTGGCTAGACTATTGCATGCTTAGGAATGATGGAATGTTGCCTTCTCGGAAGCTGGCATAGACAATTTCAGTTATTATGAAGATCAGATGGTCTTCATGACTTTTCATCAGCTATGTGGTAGGCCAGAACTTCCTCAAGTCTTCAAACGCTTTCTCTGTGACTGGCCCAAACCACGTCAACAAGATAGGCTTGGGATACTTGTTTTTAGGTTTTAGCTCTTGCTTCCTTGGTCACTGCAAGATACTTATAGATTCTGCTCATCTGATCAGAGATTCCAATTTTGAAGGCAGCTGGAGTCTGCTTTTTGTAAGGAACACTTTCAGATATTGTCATCTGGTGGCCATAATTATGACTAAAAATGTCAGATTCAGTGCACGTTTCTGAGTAAAGTGTTCGCAGTTATTTCAGGACTGGCTACATGAAGGTTCACAACTCATGGGAACAACCACATTTGTTGAAATCCAACCTGTAAGCACAACATCAACACCTTCAGGCAAATGCTGCCCACTCCGTTGACTTCCATTTAATGGTACCCCAGTGACTAGCTTTGGAGCACCAGTCCAAGTACTCTCTCTAATTTTACTTTAATTTTTTTTTCCACTTTCTGTTGGATGAAGTCTGTAGGCTATTTCAAGTTGAAGAACAGAAAAAATTAGTTGTATTTAAAGTGATCCTAGTAGATTTTCTACTAAATGCCATGACCATTGCTAAACAGATTGATGAATCATGCCTGCTACTGATCACTTGTTTTCTATCCACTCATGAAAACTTTAAACTATAGCAGATTTTTGAAGATGATCTTTTTTTATAGTTTCATACAGAACGGCATACACATTTGTTTGTATTGCAACACACATACTTGCAAGCCAGAAACAGTTTTAGCTTTCTTATGCCACTAAAGAAGTGTAATGAGTTGGTAAGAATTCTTTTAACATGAGAAATAAAACTGTGGCAGAGTATTGCAGTTGGATCATTCTCACGATGAAACAGGAAGGCCTATAGAGAAATACGTACTAAAATAATGAGTTTACAGATTAATAGTGATTTCTATACGTCCCTTGATAGCATCTGATTCAAATGAAGTTGTTAAAAAAAGAAAAGTAACTTTTACACGGAGCAGTACAAGTAGTGCTAGGTACTTCTGAAACTCCTGTCTAGCCACTCTGAATCAAATTTGTTTACACTTCAAGGATTTTACCACACTGAGGACAAGTCAATGCAAGAATTTCATAGTTACAAAAGAAACAAGATTCCCTACATTTATTATTTATAGGAATTTCTTTGACTGCTCTCCCATAAGCATATGCCTAACTCAGGCTGTGAAGGATGGCAGACTTTCTCAAACTAAAACAGTGGAGTTTAGATGTTTCTGCTTATTTTCTCCAGCCCAAAGAACTGACTTCCCTTCACAGATAGAGTTCTTTATGTTTTTAGCTAAGTTTCAATCACACCTAAAGACTTGCCTCTTTGGCACTGAATTTTCATATCCTGTTCGGTTTTGTGTTGGTTTTCTTGGTGGTTTGTTTTCTGTTTGTGGTTTTTTTTTTAAGTACTACAAGATGTTTGTAGGAAGGACAGTCAGTAATTGGGACTGCCTTTAGAGGATATACCAGATACTTGCTACTTGCACACAGACTCTGTAAAATATACCCTATATGCTAATTCACATCCACATACTCACCTACACATATATTGATAACATTAATGCAGACAAACATTACTGCTAGGAAAAGTCACCAGTCACACTATAAATAGCAATTCCAATGCCTAGCTATTTCTCAGCTGTAAAATCCTTAATCCTCCCAGATGGACTGTGGGGGGGAGGGAGCAGGAGAGGGAAAAGGGGGAGAAGAGGAAATGATGGGGAAATGGAGTCCCTCTAAAGAAACCAGCTCCACGAAGTCATAAACAGAGAAGATAAAAGTGTTTAATTCAACACAGAGACAACTTTTTCAAGTTAAAAAAAAAAAAAAAACAACAGCATCCTGGCAAGAAACAAGTCCCTAGTGCTTCAATTCCTCCCCAGAGAATAACCATCAGATCCTGAGCTACTTCTTATGAGCACAATTTCCTCATTGTTAGCAGCTGTTCATTGGGTAGCGTTGCACAACTGGCCAGGTGCGTTACGAAGGGAAGGAAGGAGGAGAGGGGGTTGTCTTCCTCTAAACCATCAGATGGACTAATAGTATTCTCCAGTACAGCAGTTACTGGCCCACATCCTAGGCCACATCTGAGTCTTACTGAATGTAAATAAATAGTGGAGAGAAAAGGACACCCACAGTCCTGGACAAAGTCAGAAGTCTTCTTCAGGTATGTGGGGTTTTTTCTGCCTCCACTTCCCCAGAAGCTGGGGATTGCAAGATGATGGGTTATTTTTTCCCTCCTAGCCTCCTGAGAATTCCTGGGAAAGTCTCAGGGACTGGACCAGTCCTTCAGCAGCTGCTTTGGAGGCAGGCAACTGGCTGGGTCACATTCAGGCCTGTCAAGTTTATATGAAATATCGTGGCTGCTGATATTAAAATAGGCAAATAGAAGTTATTCTGAAAGCTCTCTGAACTGATGTCTGTCAATTTGTATTTTCATCTTTTCTGTGCACTACTTAAAAGAATTCTTGATGCTATGAGTATTTATTTTCAGCAGTTTTTCTGTATCAGTTCAAAAGCTACAACTACTTTTGCACTGTTCTTGTTGCATACTATTAAGCGAATGATTCCACCATGACCATGTACAGAAATAATAAATAGATGGAAGTTCAGACATGCCTATAGGAATCAGAACTACTGAAATACTTCAACCTACAAAATATTATATCAACAGTCTATCGGTTTTGATATCCTGTCTGAAAAGTATCAGGCAAAAACACGCCTAGCACCCAAGAAAAGAATGATAACAAACATTAAGATACTAATGGTGCATGTAAACAACGCATGTCTTAAATCTAAAACTTCTCTATAATGATTGAAATTCTGAAACAGGCCTCAATTCTTAATGTTTTTTAAATTTGAAACTAGCTGATTTTTAACATCATGACTACGTTGAAATCGGAAAGATACAAAAATCAGACTGAAACACAGAACAATTTCAAGGAAGAGCCTGCAAAACATGTTTCCAAAGGTCTAGAATCTAACATATAAACCTTAACATCAATGAAAGCAAAGCATGAAATACCTATTTTAACCCTTTCTTTGACAGAGGATAATGTATCCTGCAGGATCATTTGTGCAAGTAGTAATGTGAGTGCATATCAAAACTCAGTGAGTTGTTTTCTGAATGGTATACAATTGGCAGAGACATGTTACAAAGACAGACCTACAGACTATCATACAGTAATGGAAAGCAAAAGTTTCAGATCAAATCTGTCTTTATCACCATAAAGAGCTACCATATTTTTCTACTTCATCTCCCAAATCAAGTGTGAAAATGGTATCGAAAGACTATCTAAACAATCTTCTACCAAAAAAGTAAAGTTTAAAGGAATACATTTTTACCCAATATTCTGACTTCAAATGATTTTTGTTTATAACTTCACATAATTTTCTCTTGCTAAATTTTCATCAGTTGTATTTCTGATCGTTTTCCTATATTCTTTTATGCATTTTTAAAATATATTTTTCTACTTCTTTAACTGAATGTTTGATGTTGATCTCCCTATTGCAGAAATCCCAAATAATGTTGCACTTGTGAAGGGCTGTTAACGACAAGGAGTTTGGCCTTTTAAGAAGTAGCTAAATATCTGACAGCTATTCCCCTGTGAAGTACTAAAGCTGAGTAGTTCACTAGTGTACTGCTTGACTCAAATCGGACCAGATTTGTCCCCAGGTACAAGAGAATCACAAGAAATAAGTTTGGTCCGTTGTCTTTAACATCATTTAAATGTTTGACTGAGGTTTTCCTATTTGAATATCTAAACAAGCACTTGAATTAAATATTTCATCTTTGTATTGCCTAATTGGCTCTTATGGCTAAAGCATGCAGATCACACCACCTATGCTAGTGGGTGCTAACAATTGTGAAAGTACACTTTTTTGGAGTCCAACGATAAAAATTATTCAGCGTAATGTTAGATCTTTAGCTCTAAAAATCTTCTACCTCAAGGCATAAAGAATTTGATTTTCATTTTACATTACCTTTACTATGCACTATACAAGCCTTAACACGGTTGATTTCATCTAGTTGCAATTTAAATTAGGTCCATCAAGTCTTCCCTTTCAGATCATGAAATGAGTAAAAAGATTTATCTCAGCCTCACCTATTTCTCCCAGTGGCCAAGGTGACTATATGCAGCTTCTTGGGACTGGACGGTGATTAAACACTCCCTATAAGCTCTAGATTTCTCTAGAGATCTTACAGTTGGCACCTTTCACTTCCAGTAGGATGCTGTCACCCAGCTGCTCTGGATATTGATATTAGTGTCTCATTTTTCTGAGTTCATAAACATTTCTATCAAGTTCCACTCATTCTGGGCTCTCAGGTGGCTATGGGAAAACACAGCAAGCAAGCAAAGACTACCAGCTTAGCAAAGGAATGTGCATTAACCATTGACACGTCAACAGCACTCAAAGCCACAGATGACTAAAAGGAAGAAACTGTCCTGAACCTGCCTCTGCCCCTGTTCCCGTTCAAGAATCTAGTGGTTCTCTGGATGGGCTCATCAGAGAAACCATTAAAAGAAGAAGTGCTAGATTGTGCTGATTTTTCATAAAAGGCATCAATCCAGAACAAATGTTTTAATCCACGATAAATAAAACAAAACTCCTTGTACAAACTTGATATGGAGCTACTGAAGACAGCCCAGTAAAGGAGAAGAGGCTGAGGGCTGCAACTGTTTAGCCTGGTGAAAAGAAGTCTCAGAGGCAATGTTATCAATATAGATAAATGCCTGGAGGGAGGACGTAAAGAAGAGGGAGCCAGGCTCTTTTCAGTGCTGCTCAGTGACACGACAAGAGGCAACAGGCACAAACAGGAGGTGCTGTCTGAACATCAGGAAAGACTTTTTTCACTGTGAGGGTCACTGAGCATTGGAACTGGTTGTGGAATCTCCCACCTCAGACAGAAATATTCAAAAGCCACCAGGACACTGTGCTAAGAAATCGGCTCTAGGTGACCCTGCTTGAGCACAGGGACCAGATGACCTCAAGAGGTCCCTTCCAACCTCAACCCTTCTGTGATTCTGTAATGAAACTCAAGGTAACGCTCTCAAATGGAGGTTACAACACAAAGCAAAATAAAATGGAATTAAAAAAACTAATGAAGTTCATACTTCTGATACAGCTACAACCTTTGCTGCGGCACAGATTTCTTGATGCTAGTGTCATATACAGTCCCTTTTTTCCAGGCTTCAAGAAAGGAAGCCTAATTGTGTAAGAAGAGATGTGGATGAATTAGAGATTTTGACTCTCATTATTTCCCTCTTAGATCATCAGATAAAATCTAGTTTATACCCAACATATTTTTAAATTGCTATCTTAGTGGCTGTTCTGTTATCTGCAATCAGTATGGCTTTCATAATAATACATTAATGCATGCTCCATCCTGCATAGGAACCAGTTGCAGAACTTTATTAAAAGGTTCTAATTTTTTCTGCAATTCAAATTAAATACAATCTTAATCCTGTACTTTCTATGGTGTTTCCAATGAAAACAAGTCGTGACACCACAATATTACATTATTCTTTATCTAAGTGGAATACGAATGCAAGCAAGGTCAAAGCTGAATATCAGAAAGGAAATACTAGCCAGTTATTGCCTTGTTTCTGAATATATGCAAGAAGTAATGATAAATGGAGGATCCTTGAAATCTCCTTTTAAAGCCTGAACAGGTTCAAAAACATTTAAACTGTACTAGTGGAATCTTTAAAACAGGATGTTATGCTTAAGGTATAATGTAATGTGTTTGTCTTTCATAGAGCAATTAATCACTCGATGGAGGAGTTCAGACCCAACCAAAATGGAAAGGTGTTTATTGCTGCAGCTGGTCATTAAATTATTTCTATAAAGCTTAAACACTGGATTTTATTGTTTTTATTGCAGATCCGCTCCTATAAAAAATACATTTAAACTTCTCTTTTTAGATTTTGTGGTTTAGTTTCTTGTGCTTCTGTTAACCAAACATTTCTAGTGAAATACAAATGTTTCCTCACCCAAAGATAGTATATGCTATTCTGTTTTCAGTGGAATTGTCACTGACAATAGGAACCAGAACCACAGAAAAACATCTCACCTTGAATTCCAAGAGATGAACCTTGTATCTATGGAAAAAAAAACATGAATGATGGCAGTAACACAAAATAATCATGATGTGAGGTTATTTTTCCTTGGGTGGGAATTCCTTCTATTCAGGACAGGCAGTTGATTAAAAAAAAATATACTTCTTGATGCCTGGAGGTACCGAAGGTTTTCAGTACTCTGAAGATACCAACTTGGTACACGCAATCCTTTTAACAAAGCATTTGTCATGTTGGATTGACACCTTGGCTGGTACAGAAGGAATGAAAGAAAGTTCCCTGCTATATTTAACCCTCCAAATGACAATACTAAAGGAAACACAGTTGGGGAAATACCTAAGGGACACCCATCCTCTTTACCACATATCAATGGATTTGTTGTCTTGTTTGTTTCAACGAGGCATTTTCAGCAGACGCAGTTGCTTTGTGGAATTATGTGTTTACACCAAGATGACAAGTGGATGTTCGTGTCTTTGGTCTGAAGCAAAACCTATAGACTTCCCAAAGAGAAAATCTGAACCCCATATTTCATCACCCTTGGAGTGATTGCCATTATGAATGTCATAGCACCGCCACACTATGGCAAACAAATCCATAGCATGAGTTTCGGTGACATCTTAGAGAAGCCAACCTGTATCCAGAATGTTTTCTAAAGAAAATGAATGGGCTACAAAGGGCATACTGAACAAGTATTTTAAAAAATACTGAATGTATACAAATAGTATTGAAAAAAAACTTACTAATGGCTTTAAACAGCAAATCCAACACTTTCTGGCAATTGGGTGCTGACAAAACTATGTCTTGTGGAATGAGTCAGAAATACTGAGGCAAAAGCTGACACCCTTCTTCTGGAGCTGGAGTAAAGCACAGAACTCCCATGATATGTGCACAAGAATTTCACCAGCCAGAAATCTTACAACTTAACTGTGTGGCTGCAAACAAATCAATAGCAGAACATGTACACATTCTCTAAGAAGCAGCAGCAAACACTATCAAGATTTATGCAAGATCCTTTTAAATGTCCTACATGCTTCCACTTAGTACCTCAATCAAGAGGAATGAATTCCTGATAAATTCATTTGTAATTACTTCAATGCTTTTACTACAGTATTAAACCCTTAATTTCTTGTAATCCAAATGCAATTTGTTCGCATTGTCACAGCTAGAATTCAGAAAAATGATCCTTCAACATCAACCCTGCAGAAATAGCTCTTCTACTTTTATTCATAAACAGTTTTCAAGGGTAGGAAGCACACACACACAAATCAGAACACAGAAACCAGTACAGTCTATGATCCGAGATAGGGAGGAAAAAGTATTTGTTGTCGGGCCGTCAAATTTCAGGGTGGAAATGAATAGTAATCTAACATCAAGAAAAGAGAAATCGGCAGAGTCTCTTCTGTGTTGCAAACAGCACGACTTTAACCTTTTGGAAGCATTCTTCGCAGCATGAGGAGAAAGTTATATATTGGACACCGTATTGCTTATGGGAAAAATAGAGTGGATTAAGCCACACCTGGCTGAAGAGGGAAAAGTCGTATTTGAAATGTCTGCAGAGCTCATTAGTACCTCTATACCAAATGATTCAAAGCTACCTCTGGCTTTAACTCAAGTTGTTGTCCTAAGCATGGCAATACGATTCAAAAAGCTCCACAGATGTATACCAGCAAATGATAGTGTTTCATTAATTACCAAGGTAAAAACTTGCTAAATAAGCTCTCGGATACCAGTGCATTTTGGCAAATGAAAAAGAAATAGACTGTAAAAACAGATGGGAAAAAGACTATAGCGGCCTTTCATTATCTTTACATTTGCAACCAAGGGTATTACCAGAATAGTTTGTTCAATTGCATACAGAATTTTATGCTTATACAAGTGCATTAGTTTTACTCAAAGTTCTTTGTAATACCTCGTGCATTAAGTTGATTTAAAAAAAAAAGAAGGCAGCATAAAACTTGCAATAGGTAAAGTCTCCCAAGCCAAGTGAAATCAAGCATAACCTAGGCCAAGACTTTGGTCAGCTTTACAGTAAGATAGCAATGGATTGATAATTGATGCATATGTACAATACATATAAATCTAATCTACACAGCCACTTGAACTTCTTACTGTAAAAGGCAATGATAAAAGCTTTACAATACTGATCAGTAGCACTGCTTTCATCCTCATCTTTTGCTTGTAAGACTCAAATTCAAAGTTTGAGCTTTTTTTGGCCCATAGTGCAGCTCAGAGTAATGTAATGGGTGTGTTCACATGCTCTACTAAGCCTAGTTGTCCATTAGATGAAAAGTGCAGAGAAAGAAAACACGTGACTGCCACAGACCTGGAAATTGAAAGTTTTACAGCACAAGACCTTCCTTTCTACCACAAAAATCCATGGCTGACATACAGGACAGCTCTTTGGCCTCTCATCGTAGCTACAGGAACGAGACGGGACAGAGGAATTATGCCCTAATTCTTTTAAGCTGACTTACTGTCTGATAAATTCTTCATTACATTCTCTACCGTGAAAAGTCCCCAGACTACTTTAAAACCACTTTTTCTAGTTTGTTTATTCACACTGAGTGTGTGCCTCCATTTTAAACAGACAGAATTAAAAAAAGAAATTAACTCAGTTGACTAAATGATTTTTTAATGATTTAATTATTTCTAGATTCGTATTTTGAGACAGAAGTTCACGTTGTACCATGAATTCCCTTCAAATGCAAATTATTTCTGTATTTTAATTAATTTATTCCTATATTTGGGAAGAAGAATAGACCTTGAACCTACTTAATTCTACTGTGTACTAAAGGTAAGCTACGCATATATACTGGTGTGAAGAAAATTAGCATGTCTCTAAGCCCATTCTCCTGTACCTCTGAGGTCTTCCATACACACTTTTAGCCCACTTGGCTTCCCAGAATCATACTCTTCCTCCAGGAAAGATTTTTCTACAGTCAGAAAATACTGCCATGAACCTCAATAAATTAATTTCAATCATCTGAAGAGATATTACCTAACCTAGGTCTAGCAACAGCTGCTAAAGCTAGGCAGACTGTGTGGGATATTTGTCCCAAGTCATCTGCTTGAGAAACTGAAGAGAGTCTTGACTTGTTGTTCTTAATATATCAATGTTCTTAAAACATTAACATTAATGTATCACTCTCAGCTTTTGCTATTTGAATCTGTGTTCCAGTTTTGGGGGTGATGGGGCATAAAATAAAGAAAACACTGCTGCTTCCCTCACTATAGGGCCTAAACCAAACAACTCTATCCATAGATTTTCTTCTTTCCGGAGAAGAGAGTTTAAGACATTTCATCCAGATTTACTCCTGGGAAGCCACATATTTAAGAAAGATAGTAAGCTGGCCAAGCTAAGGTCTTGTGTAATGCTGAATAGACTTCATTAACCAATTTCTGCCAAAACAAATTTTCAATGCTTTCTCTTCCACCTTGTTGTGGTTTATCCTTGCAGACTCTGGCCATTCTCATGGATTTAGCCAAAACTACCATACTGGCCCAAATATAAGGTGACTTCAAATATAGGGCCACCTTCAGTTTTCCAAGGGTATACAGAAAAATTGGCTCCAGCCTCCAAAGCCCTTCCTCCTCATGATCATCTTGCCAGGCATGCTGCTGGCTGTCAGCACAGCTGTTCATGCAATGGCTCTTTCTGCATGGACCCTGGACAGACTGCACATGTCCACAGCTGGATCTGGACTTTGGCAGAGCAAGCAGGTGGGGAAAGGGGACAGACTGACTACTTTCCTGTGCATGTCCCCCAAGCAACATGGTAGACTACCAACATCTAACCCTTCTTCACAACCCAGAACTGAGCGGGTCTGGGCTGCTGCCTGCCCTACCTCCCAGCCTGCTGCCTGCAACAGGCTGGCTGGTTCAGAAGGCTCGTCACTTTGACAGGGTTTTAAAGGGGGCCACACAGTAAACCTAAGCTTTACAAATACAGGAGTAAGTTGCTGTGGGGCCTTTTCCCTTAAGTTTTGCCTTTCAACCAAGCTTCATGGAAATGTAATGGAGTACTAATGAAGCAGTACTTCTACGTTTTGCAAAGCAGCACAGGAAACACTTTTCCTTCTTTTACTCCCACGCCCCCCAGCAACGTATCCAAGAAGTACGGTTTATATTGCTCCAGGAATCTGGTACCTTACAGATTCAAATTTTTGATCTTTAAATTAAGTCTATGATAATTCTTTTGTTAGTTACCGATTTGTTGTTTCCCTCATTTCCCTTCAGAGATATGACTTTTGCTTAAACTTTCACACAGGCAGTGATCATATCCTAGCTGAGGAAATATGGGAGCAGGTCTGCACTCACTACCTAATGTAACAGCTACTGAGATTGACAGGCCTGCACAGAGTAAGAAGCTTGCAAGACTAAATCCTCCAACTTTACAAATAGCAGAAAAGCAGGATGTGGACAAGCATATATTTGATACCCGTAAATGTAAAATTTCCACTTACTACAGTGATTGTAATTAAACTAAAGTAGATCCTTGCTGTTTTGAGAAGACAGGAAACATAAAAACTCCTTATACAGCAATATTTACCTCTTTGTTGCAGATGCCAACTAAACTGTGAAGATAAACTCAAGAGATTGGACATTATCCTCCTCATTCTCTGAATTCGCTGTCTGCCTGTCAAGTATTTTTCCGGTTACTGTGCCCTGTTTCATTAGGATAATTAGCATGAAATAGTAAAGCAGCCACTAATTATTTTCTAGAGTGAACTCAACATCACTTCTTGCAACCGAAATTTGCTGGGACACACACACATTCAGAAGTGAGACAACTTCACTTTTGGGATATAAAAGTCAGCCGACCTCTGAGTGATATCTGCGATTCAGAGGAAGCAATTAATTTTTTAGATAATGCTATTTGCGGATAAAGGGGAAACGGCTTTTGGCAAAAGAGGACAAAGACTGCTTGTTCATGACCTTCCACAAAGATTCTGATCATGCCAAAGCCATTTCCCTTTACAGACAGGTGAGCTAACGCCTGGTAAACAGCAGGGGGGAAAACACTGTAGTCACGGTGTATGAATAATGTCAGCGATTTCTCAGATAGTATCTCAGAAATTTAATGGCTACAGTGTGGCCCGGAAATGAGCCATAATGAACAGCATTGAATCATTTCATCTTTAAATTCAGCAAGAACAAAGTGTAATAATTATCCACAGCAGCTTAAATCGGGAAAACCACAAACGGATTTGCCATTTGAAACGCAGGGAAAAGGCTGCGAAAAGCTGTGGCCAGACTCTGAAAGAGTTAATTCAGGTCTCTGAATGTCAGGCTCCTGCTTTCTAAGCACCGTCTCGAAGGTTTCTGATTCAAGTAGATGGCAGAAAAGCCAACATGCTTTTATCAGACGTTCGTGTTTATAGAAGCAATACAAAACAGGATTTTGTTAAATGTATATATTACACCAGATCAAACTATAAATTGAAACATCTGCGTCCAAGTTAATCTCAGATACAGCAAGGAGATTATTTGAATTGTGTTTTTCCTTTTGTGACGTTTTTAGATGTGGCTTTGTTTGAAAGGGGGAAGGGATAGTTTTCTTAAGTTTTTATTCCTAAGCAACAATGCCAACAGTCCAATATAACAGCAATACCTTTTAAAATCACCCAGCTGAATAGCAAAAATCCTTTAGTAATTTCCCAGCATTGTTATACAGGGAGCTCTAGAAAATAAACTATAGTCATATATATAAAGTCATGTAGTTTTAAGCATGCCACAAGCCATTCACGACATTCAAGCATTCAATTAAAACTGCTTTTACGAGCAATAATCACATCTGAAAAGGCAAACATGGACGGTTTGCGGATATAGCCATAAAGCCCACAAAATTAACTGTAAAAAAACAGGTAAACACAGTTCAGTCTCAATGCTACTTAAATACAAGATTTTAAAACTCTTTTGTTCCTGTTTCCAGGACACAAGGGACAGGAAGAAGAATTAAGACTTTTTTATTATTATTTTAAAAATATGGTAATTATTTGCCTTTATGCAGTCGTATTATCATAAACCAATCTTAGTTTAACTGAAACAATGATTTCAATATACAAATTTCAGTTCAGGAAGTAATAGAACAGAACAGCTGTAGTTACCAATAGTATAAATCAAGCTAACTGGCAACAGTCTAGCAGTTTAAAGAAGTAAGACAAGAAACTTTTAAGTTTATAGGCCACTTCACATTTACTCTTGAGCTGAAAGTGGCTTATGCTAAAATTTTGCAGTAGCCACCTCTCCTCTAGAAGCATATATTGTTTTAAGACCCACTCTTAATCCCACAGAAGCCACTTTTATTGCACTGACACAATATTTATGAAAGAGCCAACAAAGTTTGCAGGGAATACCTCTTCCCCCCTTCTCCCGACTCTCCCCTTCAATCCCTCTAGTCTGTTTGTTTTGAATGCTACTCCCTTCTCTGCTCCTAACCCACTGCCCATCACGCAAACTCTCTACCTATTGTAATTTGTCAGAAACACAAGGAAGACAGGGCTGGAAAGGTTTCATGCAAAATAAAGCGGGAGATCAATATTTTATCAGATGGACTGGGAGGGGTGATATATGGTATTTCAGAAAAGAACTTTTCTGGATCACAGTATAAACTATCTTGCAATATATACAATGTATGTACAGTGTACAATGTAAATCAGAACTCCTCTGAAATTCAGATGCTTAAGAAGACCAGGAAGGGCCACCTCCTCACCTGTTAAAAGGCATTTGCCAGTTTTTTACATCACATACTGTACGAGCTGTGGTGCCATACCTGCCACCAAAGCTACATTTGTATTACAAACCAAAGGATAGGAAGTTCCGTCTGAACATGAGGAAGAACTTCTTCCCTCTGAGGGTGACAGAGCCCTGGCACAGGCTGCCCAGGGAGGTTGTGGAGTCTCCTTCTCTGGAAATATTCAAGACCCGCCTGGACAAGGTCCTGTGCAGCCTGCTCTGAGTGACCCTGCTTCAGCAGGGGGGTTGGACTGGGTGACCCACAGAGGTCCCTTCCAACCCCGACCATTCTGTGACTCTGTGATTACTGCCACTTGTTAGCACCACATACCATGCTGCAGAGTGCTGAAGAAAACGGTCACTAGATTTTATTTTATCCCTAACCTTACTCCATAAATTCTTCACCATTCAGAGGGCAACAGAAACAGAAACATAGTTTAAGGCACAAAAAAGCATGAACAGATCAACTAGTACTTTAATGCTGACTTGAGCAAAGTGGGACGGAATTCTATCCCATCTCCTTTCACTGATCTGCTGTTGACGTGTGTAGGAGGGGTGATATACAGACTATCAGGGCTATTTGCAGGGATGCTTTGCTTCTCACACCTGAGGGAATGGAGCATTAGCATCTATATTCTCTGACAGATCGCTTTTTAGATTCTCAGGTTTTGGGGAGAAATTTCTAGATTTCCAAATGCTTGGAAAATTTACTTGGAAGAGTGTTGGGGGAGCTTACAAACTTCTGGTGGAAGTTTCTCATATTAATGATGGCTTTCATCAGAAAAATTAAAAAATGATCAAAACCATCCAGTTTTCACTGACAAAACCGGTTTCAGTCTAAACTTATAAGCAGACTCTCTACCTGAATTAGATCCAAGTTCACACTTTCAAATGTGCCTGAAGTCTACTGGTCTCAGTTCCTCTACCTCATAGCCAGTTACAAAGTCACTGGGTGCCTTGGCATGACTTACGACAAATGAAGCTCCACATCCATAAATATTTGGAAAATCTTCCATTTTTTAAGAAAAAATACACTATTACTTAGCTTCACCCTCCTGTTTTGTGTTGAAGAAAGCATCACATTCATATCAGAAGAATATTGCAGGGCGGGGGGGTGCAGGGGGAAGGAGTGTGATCAACCAAATTTACTATACAGATCCACCATGGAAAAATGATCCATTCAGAATCCTATACCAGCACTGAACTGAAAAGATTCCAGCAATAGCTGAAAGACCAGCAAGACAATGAAAATTCAGGGGAAACAAACAGCCCTGTCATCCACTCCCTATTTGCAACAAGACCTCTTACATGGTAGTTAATTACAGTGTAGTCTAACATATGTCCCCTAAAAATGAATACGATACGAACTGGAACGGAATAAGAGCAAACTGAAAGACGTATGAATAACAAAGTTTATCTCTCATGATCAGTTGGATTAAAAGGTTTTGACAGCAAGCCTTCCACCCGCAAGTCAGGACTGCAAAAGCAAATGCTGGTATGGAAGGAGCTCCATTGACATCAACCCTGAACCACAAGCAGTGTTCACTTCGCAGGGGTAGCACGGTGACACCTTATTTGAAACAGTCTTAGATCTACTAAAAACAAATCTTAACATTTTCGCTAATCACTCCCTATACACGAAGCTTATTAAAACAAGCTTTCTAAATGGATCTAACATCACAATATTTAATCCTATTTGGTTATTTTTTCAGATTGTATTTTATTGATTCTGTATTTCAAAAACAGAACTATCATGTTACATGGAGAAAAATTCCAGCATGGAAAGCAGCAATTTCAAAGGCATTGAAAAAAATTAAAATTAAAAAAAAAAACAACAGTTTTTTCAAAATCCATCCAAGGAGTGCCTTTCCTATCTTTTCAGACAAGTCAAAAATATTATCTTTAAAATATGCAGTCAAACTCTGACAGATGCTATACAGCATATTGCCATGTGAACTTGCAGGTAGAAGGGTGAGGACTGAAGGGTAATTTTACAATTCCTTGCTGACTCCTGCAATAGTTTAGGCAGAAAAGAGATGACAGGTCATGAGACCTGGCAGCACCATATGCCAGGCACAAAGTGTTTCCAGGATGAGTTTCTATATAATGGTGACAGAAATATGACAGACCCACTGCAACCAGTTAAAAAGTGGATTAGATGCCTTGGCGCTCGTTTTGTAAAGTTTGCTGTAAAAACTGCATCAGTATTTAGAGAAGTAGAACCATCTCCAAAGAGCTGGCTGTTGAGTCCCCTGCACAACTCGTGGTTATTTCTATCAGCCTAAAGCAGTATCAAAATGAGATTTTGAAGTATGTTTATGCCACTTTTCCTCCTCTTGTGCCTGTAACACAAAAGCTGTGAGTTCCCATTGCTCTAGATTGTCCCAAGATCCATACCTGTGCAGACTTCTTGCATGAAGCAGCATTCAGCACTACTTGGCCTGTAACTAACAAGGACAAAAGACACAGAGAATGAGTTACAACCTGAAGTTTGCAAGAGGGCAGTTGGTGGAAGCTAAATCATCGCTCTGCAGAACTAAACACTCCAGTCCTTTTCACCAGTTTCCTACACATGTGCAAACAAACTTCTTTGACCCTACCTCCCCAACATACACCTAAAGGAAGATAAACACGTTCAAAAGCATAAATATGAAATCATACATTATTCTTAAAGTACTGCTCTCTTCCTCAACACAAAATAAGATAAAGAACAAAAAACATGCGGCAGATGTTAGTCACTTTGCTTAATGTTATACTGAAAGGTTCTCAGTTAAGAAAAAAAGGAGATAGAAGATCCTGCATACAGTAGGAAAAAAAAAAAATCCTGTTAGGATAGAACACTGAGTCCAGCAGCCAAAACAGTAAGGGTTGACACCAGCATTCTTCAAAGCCATTTCTGAAGTGGTGTGAAAAAAATTCTCTCACATTTTACGAAATATTCATAGTATATTATTTTGTGACTGATGTGCTTTTCCACTCAATTCAAGAAAAATAAAATGGCTAATGGACTGCTAAAGTGTTTCAGTTCCAAGTCTGTACTCATCTATTCTGAGGACTATATATTATAACTAATTTATCAGGATTTGCAGTTTTTACCTAGCAGCCTTGGGGCTTTAACAAAAGCTTATTATTTATGTGCACAGAGTTCAGACAGTCTAGTTGGAGCTTTTCTGAGGCCTGAGATCACTTTTACACTTTTTTTTTCTCATCTTCTGTTCAACAGTGGTAGTCTATATCCATCAATCCATCTTTCCTAGGCAATTTTAAAACCTCAGAATGAAAACTGATTTCTTGATTTGTCACAGAGTCCTTCTACATACAGGGGAGACTCTTATGGAATACAAAATTATTGGAAATTATTAGAAGAATGAAGTTTTCTTTCCTTAAGTAAACAAAGACAAATCGAGCACAAAGATAGTAAAATTACTGGGGATACCTCTGGTCCACCCATTTGCCTTTAGTCCTGAAATAATGGAAACGTCAGTTCAACATGATGGCATATCAGGTGTTTCACAGTTATCTGTCCTGTTTTTTTCTTACCCTGCACCTCACTTCTAATATTTCAGCACTTCACAGTAAACAGTCTTGAGTTGCGTAGATGACCAGATGTCCTTCACTGACACAGCTGGAGCCTTCGCCTGATTCACTTGGTCACCACCAGTCGATAGTGCTACTGAAACCCAAGTCAAGCCCACAGGTAGCAAAACCTTCTGTGGTCAGATGTCCACCATGACAAAGAAATATGAAATTAAAATCTGTCCTGAACAAAGATGGAGCATGGTATCCTAATGAAGATTTAGGGCTTGAAAGAAAAGGTCAGTAACTGTCAAAAAAAAAAAGCTATTATTGAACAGTAGCTCCCTCTGCAGACACGCTTCCTTCAAACAGTGCATCTTTATATTGTTTAACTTGGTTCCTTTGAAAGGGAAACCACAAAATGGCTGCCTTTAAGAATAAAAGCATCCACACGGCACATCAGAATGAAACACTTCTGAAGCTTTACTGTCCCTTCTTTTGCCAACAGCTTTCTTGTCAGGAAAAAAAAAAAATTCAACTTTTTTCATGCGAAGCAGTTTTAGTCTCCAACAGGATTTGCAGCTGTATAACATAATTAACCTCAAGAGGCTGAGAACACTCCAGGGTCCTTAGTGGCTAAAAGCAGAAGAGATGGCACAATCAAACCCCATTTGCTAGAAAAACATAGTCATGAAAGCACAGGCAACGCTGGCTGAAGAAGGAGCAAAGCAAAGCATCGAGAACACCCAATTCATTCCTTAGGTACTGTGTCTGCTGAGAGATGGAAGGAGTGGGAAGTGCGAAGGCTGTATTTGCCTGCACAATGCATGGGGGAATGCAACGGCACATATCCGACCTGGACTCCCTCTGTTGCAGGACAGTTTGCATTCCCCCGCTGACATAATTTGCTCCAACTCCAAGCTGTGTTTCAAACGAACTAGACTGCTAAAAGAAAAGGAAGAAAAAGGAAAGGGAAAATTCTCTGTCAAACCTTGATTCGAACCTTTTGTGGAATTTCAGAAAGTGTACTCACTGCCCCTCCCCCCCCCTTCAAAATTAACAAGCCTATCCTGCTTCTAAATAAAAGAAGAAAGAGAATTCCCAGAATACTATAAGAATGGTTGTTACAGTGCAATCAGTAGAAGAAAAGGTCAGAAACTTTACAAGAAAGTATGTTATGAAATTTCCAGGACGTTTTTGCAAACTTCATAGAGTCCAGATATTTTGGAAAATAATCCAAACTTTTAATAATAATAATAATAAAGGAATAATACTTAACATTTACCCTCTGGGGTTGAATAAGTACATAAAGTATTCTAGACAATATTAAGGAAGAAGGAACCTGATGACTTCCAGTTTTGATCTTGAGTATGAATCAGACAAAATGAAATGTTACGAGGTATTTTTTAACAGGTATTTCTGGGTTTCTTCATGACAACCTACAGATAAACACAGTTTACAGATTACCTGGCGGAGCGTGGGTTATTTTGCATGTGCCCAGTTTTGCAATCTGATTTGAGTCGAACAGCGTTTTGTACGTATCGCTTTGCAGACTTCCATCATCTCAGTACATTTCAACTTTTGGATATCTACATAGCCAACCTACCCTGCACACAAGAGCGGAAGAAACAACCAACCCGTCTTGGACAGACACACTTCACTTCCACGTCCTGTATAGTGATCTACACATGCTTTCTCTCAACCCTGTCTCTGTATTATGCAAGAAACTCCCATGATTCTTACAATTCCTGTATCAGAACTGGGACGTTAGAATTGAGTCTGTGACCCAACTACCTTCGCTACATGCAGTCAAAAAAAACACACGCTCTCCTTTGCTGCCTTCAAAGCTCTGCAGGTGGGTGGAGAAGATCCTTGCCACCATAGAGATACCCGCTGTTTTCCACAATATAGTGGCTTTTTACCTTGTTAGATGGCTTTGACAAAGAGGCACAAATCTCTGTGGCTTACTGGGGCTTGCACAGTTTGAAAGAGCCATATGACATACAGATCAAACACTGAGCAGGCAGAGGCACAACAACAGGTTACCATGGCGGAAGAAGAGAGCAGGATTACACAGTATTCATATGGGGGGGGCAAAGGGAGGGGAAGAAATCATGTTTCATTACAAGTATGTTGTTCAGATTAGCCAAACTGTACCTTCTTCTTTCAACCAATTCCTTGTTGGACATTGTCTCATAAAATAAAGCACTCCTCTTTTATATTTTTCTATTTACGATACAAATGAGGATAGCTGGAGCTTTGGAGGAAAGAGAATAAAAAAAAAAAGAAAGAAATCTTAACCAAAATGTGACCTTAGCGGATGTAATCCAATCTGATTTCCACTACATTAGCCTACGGATGCTTATGCAACTGCAAAGCACAGCAACTGAGAGACAAAACAATGGAAGTTTTAAAGCTTTATTTATTGCTCATTCTCAAAACATTCAATCGCCATCATGCTTCAACTGCCAAATCTAAATTAGAGAGTTTTTAAAAAAAACTAAAAGTACTCTGCAGGGGAACATTAGAGTTCTATAGAGAGGTGTGAGCTCAAGGAGATGGAGCATCTGGCTAGAGACCAGCTTGCCTATAAGTCCAGACCAAGCGGACCCATATGGATAGCTTTTAGAAAATTATAAGTGGTAACAAGTAGAAAAATTCCCTCCCTTCTATGTTCAGCCTCCTTTTTTGGCATTAGTAATTAAACTGTACTTACTGCCATCAGCAGATTACAGAAACTTCCATCAGAATCTAAACAATTTTCATATAATCTAATCACGTCCTTATTTATTCATGTTTACCCACAATTTTCCTCCTCTGTCAGCTGGCTTACTACGTAGTATTACAAAGCATAACAAAAGCTGGTTTGCTACTAATTAAGTGCACCAGAGCAGTATATTAATTTCTTTGTCCAAAAGCACAAGGAAAATGCATCAGCTTTCAGCCTAAAGGTTTCAAGCATATTAGAATTAGTAAAGCCAAAGGTCTAAAAGATTAACACTGAAGTGTTCTTACATCCTACATCTACAGACCACTATTTAATCATTCACACTTTAGCTAACATACTAATTCTATACAATGTTCAGCAGCTAAGTTATAAATCTACGCTAGTGATCAATAATACATTTAAACTCCTCTCTCGCCCAAGTTTGGTGCAGGCCACACATTTTATAATTTGGACAGCTTTTTTTTCATTTCTGTTTCCTTGCTCAATATGCGACTGTGCACTGCTTCCCTCCTTTGTTATTACCCAACTAGACACAGAATTTGTTCATATCTTCATAAAGAATAATATTGTTATTTTTCAATTGCTCACAAATAGTAGTTAACACATAGAAAAAATACAGTGAAGACTAAGAAGCCTTTACCAACGGTAGGATGTTAATGATATGAGCTAACCACAGAATCACGCCTAGCATTTATCTTACACTTCCTCCCACTCCAAAACATAAAAAACTATAAAACATCACATCTTCAATTAGCATCTCATCATAAACTAACTTTAATATATTCTTTGCTATCACAGGATCACAGAACGGTAGGGGTTGGAAGGGACCTCTGTGGGTCACCAAGTCCAACCCCCCTGCTGAAGCAGGGTCACTCAGAGCAGGCTGCACAGGACCTTGTCCAGGCAGGTCTTGAATATCTCCAGAAAAGGAGACTCCACAACCTCCCTGGGCAGCCTGTGCCAGGGCTCTGTCACCCTCAGAGGGAAGAAGTTCTTCCTCGTGTTCAGACGGAACTTCCTCTGCTTCAGTTTGTGCCCATTGCCCCTTGTCCTGTCGCTGGGCACCACTGAAA